>Ga0256405_10003588_pt1 | contig 31652 bp, 24 predicted proteins | sample RumenRJG_02DNA_FD_189096 | JGI IMG/M metagenome (GOLD analysis project Ga0256405, IMG submission 189096) | Bovine rumen microbial communities from Lethbridge, Alberta, Canada - RJG_02 | ecosystem: Host-associated > Mammals > Digestive system > Stomach > Rumen | place: Canada: Alberta...
CAAAGTCAGCTGGCAGCAGAGCGTCCAGTTGCTCGATAAGTTGGCTTTTGCCGCCAACCCACTTGATAAATGGCTTTGCTTTTGTCATCTTTTGAAAATTATAATATAATACTGCAAATATACATACTTTTTGCTTATCCCCCAATTTTTGACTCTAAAAAATACCTCGTGAGAAGTGTCAGCACTAATTTTGTACAATCAAAAAAGTTTTAGCGGACAGCAATATTTCCTTTCAGATAGACAAGTTAGCATGAGATTTTTGGCCATGCAGATCTTGACACATGGCTCAATGCGGGAGTAATGCATGAGAAAGGCATTGCTGAGACATTCAATGAGAACGTATCATGAACACGGAATATAGATTCCTGTTGTCGGTCAATTGTGCCGTGGTTCGCCTCTGCATGGGATAGGGTAGGATGCCGCGACCCGACTGCTGCAAAGATAGTCTTTTCCTTCCTTATTCACAAACTTTGGCCTGTCAAAATCATGCCTTTGTATTTTTCTCTTTATAAACCATCATTCGGCATGGGCTGCTCATGTCGCATTTTACGCATGCCCATGCCGGCTGCCAAATGGGGGCCCGTCGGCTTGCATATGCCGTCCCGTGGGTTTGCATATGCCGTCCCGTGGGGCTACATTTGGCATCCCGCATGATCAATTCATCATCCATAGTTCAGTTTTTTGGCTGCGTAACTAATGTAAAGGGATGATACATGAGCCATTTTTGTTAATTTAAAATAGCAAACCGCTATAATGTGCCTAAAAATCATTATCTTTGCCAAAACATAAATTTGTAACAGAATAGATTATGAAGATAGCACTGATTGGCTATGGAAAGATGGGTCACATGATAGAGCAAATCGCCCTGCAGCGTGGCCACGAAATCGTATGTAAAATAGACGTTGACAATCAGGAGGATTTTGACTCTCCAGCATTCGCCTCGGCCGATGTCGCCATAGAATTTACCAACCCCTCAGCCGCCTACGGCAATTATCTTAGGGCTTTCAAGCACCACGTGAAGGTGGTCAGCGGTTCTACAGGTTGGATGAAAGATCATAAGGAAGACGTGGAACGCATTATCCGTGAGGAGCATCAGACGCTGTTCTGGGCTTCCAACTTCTCTATCGGCGTGGCCATCTTCTCGGCAGTCAATAAGTATCTGGCCGGCATCATGAACCAGTTCCCCCAGTACGACGTAGAGATGGAAGAGACCCATCACGTGCATAAACTCGACGCTCCATCGGGTACGGCCATCACACTCGCCGACGAGATCGTGGAGCGCCTCGACCGGAAGAGCTGTTGGAAGAAAGGCACCTGCACCTGGGACGACGGACATGTGGATGGAAACAGCGACCACAACCCCGACGAACTTCTGATCGACAGCGTGCGCCACGATGAGGTGCCGGGCATACACACCATCAGCTACGACTCCGAAGCCGATTGCATCACCATCAGTCACTCTGCCCACTCACGCAAAGGCTTTGCCCTTGGTGCGGTGCTCGCTGCCGAATTCACCCAAACCCACGAGGGACTGCTCACCACAAGCGACCTCTTCAAGTTTTAGACGGATGCCCTTGTGCGCCGCTTTCTTTCCCCTTGTGAATATTCATTGAAACCAAATTAATTTTAGATAAATCATGATTGATAAAGAAAAGGCCAAGCTCGATCCACGGAAACAGTGGGCGAAGTTTTGCGTCGTTCTCGTTCTCTATTTGCTGTTTCTGCTTTGGGTGAAGAGCTGGTGGGGACTGCTCGTAGTGCCCTTCATCTTCGACGTATACATCACCAAGAAAATCCGTTGGCAGTGGTGGCGCGATGCCAACAGCGTCACACGGTTTATTATGTCGTGGGTCGACGCCATCGTATTTGCCCTCGTGGCGGTATATTTCATCAACCTCTTCTTTTTTCAGAACTTTGTCATTCCTTCTTCCTCGTTGGAGAAGAGTCTGCTCACGGGTGATTACCTTTTCGTGTCGAAGCTGAGCTACGGCCCCCGCATTCCCGAGACACCACTCACCATGCCGCTCACACAGCATACGATGCCTGTCATCAACGTGCAGAGCTATATTTCCTGGCCGCAGTGGGACTACCGCCGTGTGAAGGGACTCGGGCATGTTGAACTCAACGACATCGTCGTCTTCAACTATCCGGCCGGAGACACCATCCTCACCGAGCAGCCTTACCAGACCGAATACTACGACATGGCCTACAACAACGGTCGTGCCATCTATAATCAGCAGACGGCAAATCCCGCCGATCCGTCGGTGATGAGCCCACAGCAGCAGCTCGACTTCTTTGCCTACTGCTATCAGCTCGGCCGCACCTACTTGCAGGACCACCAGCTCAATTACGGCTCTATCCACTGGCGCCCCGTAGACCGCCGCGAGAACTACGTGAAGCGCTGCGTGGGACTGCCCGGAATGACGTTGCAAGTGAAGAACGACATCGTTTATCTCAACGGCAAACCCAACAAGGAGCCCGACAATGTGCAGTATGCTTACTTTGTGAAACTGCACAATATCAACACTATGGATCTCATGAGTGACAGATATGACGACATGCGCAAGGAATTGGGCATCACGATGGAGGACCTCGAATCGTTGGGACGTCTGCATGGTACAGATGTAGAAAACGGACTCGTGCTCAACCAGCAAGTGCTGCAGCAGTACGACGGCTACATGCCCCTCACGTCGAAAGCGCTGCAGGGACTCAAGCATGCCGGACTGATCTCCTCCGCACGCCGTGTGACCGACAAGGATCTCTATTCTGGAGCCGTGTATCCCCTCAATCAGATCTACGGTTGGACGCGCGACAACTATGGGCCTGTCGTAATCCCGAAGAAAGGCATGACCATCCACCTCAATATGCACAACATCGCCGTCTACATGCGACCCATCGGCGTGTATGAGGGCAACGACCTCAAGGTGAAGAACAACCGCATCTATATCAATGGCAAACTTGCCACGAAGTATACCTTCAAGATGGACTACTACTGGATGATGGGCGACAACCGCCACAACTCAGCCGACTCACGCTATTGGGGCTTCGTGCCCGAAGATCATATCGTGGGCAAGCCCATCTTTATCTGGTGGAGCAGCGATCCCGACCGCCACGGTTTCTCCGGCATCAGATGGGGCCGGCTGTTCAAGATGGTCGACAACATCAAGTAATCATCCCTCATATCGTGGCGTCGCATCTTTTCCCTCCCTCTCAACGTGGCAGAGATGGTGCGGCGCCTCGTCTTAAACCTTCCGACAACGCGTAATGAGACAGCTGTGCAGATTTCTTCTGGTCGTGGCAACATCGGCCGTCGTGATGTTGCTGCTGCGTCTCTTCGTGTTCGGCATCTACGAGTCGCCCGTCGACATCAACGGCAGAATCAGCAAAGGCGACTGCGTTTTTGTCTTTCGCCTCAACAAAGACCATTTGTCCAAAAACGACATTGTGGCCTTCCATGGCAAGGGAGGTTGTGCCTTAGGCGAAGTGATTGGACTCCCGGGCGACACGCTTTCTCTCTACCGGCAGAGATATGTCATCCCTCACCGTCCTTGTCCCAAGGAATGCATGTGCGACGACTGCGACTTGTTTCTTCTTAATACGGGTTGCGGCGAGTGTCTTGTCTTCCGTCGCGACATTGCCGGCAAAGCCTGCACGCTCTGGAATCTGCCTTGGTAAATATATCTACGATCAATGATTTCCACAGCCATACTCAGTACAACTTATTTCGGTCCCATACAGTGGTATCAGAAGCTCAACCGCTACAACTCGTGCCTTGTGGAGAAGCATGAGAACTTTGTCCGTCAGACCTACCGCAACCGTTGCACAATCGCCACGACACAGGGGCTGCAAAATCTCTCTGTTCCCGTTGAAGTAGACAGTGACGTGCCTTTGACGAAGACTGCTGTCAAGGACGTGCGCATCTCCGATCATGGCAACTGGCGTCACCTACATTGGCACGCCTTGCTCTCGGCCTACGGAGAGAGTCCTTTTTTCGACTATTATGCCGATGACTTGAGACCTTTCTTTGAGAAGAAGTGGACCTATCTCATCGATTTCAATATGGAGATCACGCAGAAGATGTGCGAGCTGCTCGATATTCAGCCCCACGTGAGCTACACCCAACGTTACCTCTCTCCGGCCCAGTATGGCTCGCTGACCATGCTCTCGCTCGTCTTCGACGACATGCGCCGCCACATTGGACTGCAAGAGCATGACAATCCCGAAACGCAGACCCTCTATCACGATTATCGGGGGGCGATTCGTCCCAAGCATCCGGTGGACGATGAATCGTGGAAGCCACGCCCATACTACCAGGTATTTCGGGAAAAATATGGTTTCCAAGCCAATCTTTCCATCCTCGATCTGCTCTTCAACGAAGGCAATGAGGCTGTGATGTATCTTTGAAACTGACCTTCCCTATTTGGTATTATCCTCTACTGAAGTGATGTTTTTCGATCTATTGCGTTCTGAAATATCGTTGGAATTCCAACGATTGATCGGATTTTCCTTTGAGTAGTAATAACAGACAGTTACGGCTCCTTGGGCGATTGTGCAAATGAGGCATGATAACCCTTGGCAGTTTTCTCGCCTTTGGGAGAATGTGTCATTTGCTGTAGGAGTAAGCGCTACAGCAAATGACAGACGCTCCCTGGCAGAGATCGCGCTACTCCTTTCATTTCCAATTCAAACATCTCTGCGGCCACCTTGCCTACCGACAGGCCGGTCATGTTGGAGAGCATGTTCACTTGCAGGTCGTTGGTCTTCTGCAAGGTTTCGACAATGCGTTGCTGATCGGACGACAGATCGGGAAACATTTGCCGCTCGATGCCTTCTTTCTGTGCACGTTCCAACCTTCTGTCATCCAGCCAGCCCATCGACTCCGCAAAGTCTTTGGCCGACGTGATGAGTGTGGCTCCGTTCTTTCGGATGAGGTTGTTGCATCCCTCGCTGTATTCCTGGTTTATGTTGCCCGGAAAGGCGAACACCTCCCGCCCGTATTCCTGAGCGATGCCGCATGTGATGAGTCCGCCGCCATGAGCCGCGCTTTCCACGAGAACTGTGGCGTCGCACATTCCCGCCACAATGCGGTTGCGCCGCACGAAGTTCATCTTGTCGGCATTGGTGCGCGTCATGTATTCTGTCAGGAGTCCGCCTTGTGTCAGCATGCGTTTTGCTGTCTCTCGGTGTCGGGGAGGGTAGAGGTCGTCGAGGCCGTGGGCCAATACGCCTACGGTCTCAAACCCCTTTTCGAGTGCATTGCGATGTGCAGCGATGTCCACACCGTAAGCCAGTCCGCTCACCACGAGCATACGATTGCCGCATATCTCGCGCAGACCGTCGATGAAGTGCCTCACGATATCCTGCCCGTAGATAGTGCAATGGCGCGTACCCACGATGTTGATGACGCGTATCTGGTTGAGGTCTGCCGAACCTTTATAATAAAGGATGAGCGGAGCGTCGGCGCATTCGGCGAGTCTTTGGGGGTATGCGTCGTCACCCCAGCGGAGAATTCTCACCCCGTGTTGCTGTGTCCACTCGTATTCCTCTTCGGCACGGTGGATATGCGCCTCGCAGTCGCGTATGCGTTCCACCAATTTTGGGGAGGCATCGGGTATGACCTCACGCACGTCTTTGCGGTGGTCGATGATGGCTGTGGCTGATCCCGCGTGCTTATAAAAGTCGAGAATGCCCGTCAGATTGTAGTAGCCCACTCTCGTGAGGGCCATCATGGCAATTGTTTCCTTTGTTGAACTGTCCATTGTCAGTCATCATTGAGGTATTTGGCAAAGGCACGGTCGTACTCCTCGCAGTTGGACAGTTGGCCGTTGATCAGGCATACGAGTGTGGCCTCGCAGTGGAAACACAATTTGTTGTCGCTCTCCCGGTAGAGATCGTGGATGAAAATGTAGCGTATGCCTTTTTTCACCAGTCCCATACGCGAAATGATGGTATCGTCGCAGCGGAGGGGAACTTTGTATTCCAGACTCATGCGTGCCACGACGGCGTCGATGCCTCGATTGTGCATTTCGGCGAAGCTAAGCCCCTCCTGCTTCATGAAGCGGTGGCGGGTGTGCTCGGTGTAATGCAGATAACGTGCGTTGTTGACGATGCCCTGGATGTCGCATTCATAATCGCGGACCTCCATCTGGGTGGAGAAGATGTATTTTGTAGCTTTCATATTTTGAATGATTTTCCTTTGAGATATTCGTAGCCGATCCGGCAACGCATGCATTCTTTTTTGTCGCAATATTCCTTTTTGAGCTGAATCAGTGCCTGACTGTCGCCGGCGCTTTCCACGGACAGCCCGCATCCCTGCCACATTCTGACGATGTTGTTGTTCTCGGCCTTGAGTGCATCGAGAAAGTCGAAAGCCCGATTGCAGAGCCGGTCATCGTCTTTGTGTCGGCCGTAGGCAAAGAGCATGGGAATGGCAGTGTTGATAATGATAAGGTTGGCCGACGCAGCCGACAGCTTTTTGGTGCTTTTAGGTCCTGGGGCACCGAAGGTATAATGCGTGCGCCAATAGTCGGTCACTTCTGTTTGCAGCAGGTTGGTAACGTCTTTCAGCGACTCCTGCTCGATGAGTTCGCTCAGCCCCGTCTGCCGTCGGTAGTAGAGTGTCGCCAATTGCGATATGCGGATGTGTGGAAAGTTCTGTGGGCGGAGGCGAAGAAAACGCCAGAGCTTATAATCCATGGGTTGCAGCTGGAACTTGTGGGCCATGTATCGGTATTCGTCGCGCAATCGGTCGAAATAGCCCTCTTGGTGAGCCGCCGCCCTATAGCGCTCAGGCAGACAGTCTTCTTCGAGCAGTCCGGCCTGCCCCATGAAGATGGCTTCGATCTGAAAGATATCATCGCGGTGGTGTCCCACCTTGTCAAGCGGTACGTTGAGCGCCCACTGCTCGAATGCGTCACTGTTAGTGCCGAATCCGAAGTTGCGTGCCAATGTGACGAAATAAGCATTTTCCCATGACCCTCCACATTGCTTGACACGCCTCACGATATCGTCGGTCTTGCGTTCCAGCCGTTCTGTCTCCATGGCCGACAGCCAGGAATGAATCATCAGTTTGGAAAGAGTGGGTATGATCTTGTAGCAAGGCGGATAGGTTTCCGTGCGCAGCAAGGCTTCATAGTTGTCGGTCACGCTTCGTGGAACCTCAAGTTTCATCTGTGGCAATATCGTCCCATTCATGGTTCTTGCCTCTGCGTCTACTTTTCCCACTACGTGGAGGATGACGCTGTCGTAGTTGGCATCCTTGTCGTGCCCGTGCCGATACCAGTCACTGGCCTTGTCGTGAATCTCCACATTGCCCACCCACAGCGTATGGTCGATTTTCACCTTCGCATTGAAGAAGTCTGGACCGGCGTGCATGTTGTGCAGCCCAGGATCGATGACCTCAACACTGCGGCCGTCTGTAGTGGTGAGCTGAGTCAACTGAAATAGCTTATGTTGCCAGCAATAATGAATGAGTTCTTCCATGATGCGACATCTTTAGTTCGGATTGCTAAAAGCAAAGATACGAAAAATTCCGAACAATCACTGGCTATCAAGAAAAAGTTAGACGTTGGTGTGCAAAAAAAACATTCTTTATGTAGTAGCTGGTGCCTGACGCGGCAAGACTCTCACGGGGTAACACTACATTCTTGTTATCCTCATCCTTCCATCTGCGTCTGCGAACATGCAAGACAACCTTGCGGTCGCTGATGTGTTCCTGTTCTACGTTGCCGACTTCGAAGACATTGAGAATGCCTTCGGGGAGAATAACGCTTCGGAGTGCCTCGTGTGCGAAAGATGTGTTGGAGTCTTTTATTTTGAATAATGTACCGTTGCACTATGATATTTAGCTAACAGTTTTTGTGTGGGCTATCCACGGACAAAATCTGTAGAGCCTAAAGTAGGGCGTACATCATATTAACCTTAATACAAAGAAAAATCCTGTAAGTCGTTTTTTTGACTTGCAGGATTTTTTTATGGTGGCCCAAATGAAAGAACTTTTTTCTTCGTCAGTAGTGGGTCATCTGTCGAGTATTAAGCACCGGAACCCATCCAGTGTAAGACTGTCATTTGGCAATGCACTTTATTACCCTTGCTCCTTGTCGTATAATATATAACCCTTTGTCAGGAGCCTTTTGCAGCTCTACACCGTTAACAGTGAAATATTGTTTTCGGTCTAATCTCTTGTCGTTAAGTGTAGATGAAATAGCATCAGTCGTATTTATCGTTACTGCGTCCCAATCAATGGCATTGCTGTTTGCTACTTCGCATTTAGGAACGGATGAAGAGTCATAATCCCAAATAAATGCTACAATGCCTAAATGATTTCTTACATAATCAGATCGTAGTGGTAAGTCACATGAATATTCATAGCTGTTACCATTCCATTCCAGAATATCTCCCCATACACTGTTGTATGCGCGCTCTACGTGCATGTGCATAAAGTCTGCGTCGGCACTGGCCTGATTCCGGTCTTCAATGCTGTCTTCATAGAGGAAAACGTTGATACGTGCTGGGTTTACAGTGAAGTTCTCACGCACACGCTCACCACTGACCTTTACATGCACGTAGTTGTCGCTTGCAGAGTCCAAATAAGCTTTGATATTTAGATTTACAAATGCGGGTTCTTTCATGCGTTGTTTGGCAACACTGATTATATTCTCTGCTCCAGCCTCCGTCGAACCTGCTGCCGGCATGAATATTGGTGATGTTTCTGTCTGGTTGGAGATGTAATCCCGTGTTGCTCTATCAACGAGTAACGCTGGTGCAAACGTCTGGCCACCCATGTTATAGAACCACAGGTAATCGTTATCTGCCGGGAGTGTGAGCCAGTCTGTGTAATATCCCGAATGGTGACACAAAGCGTGAGCCTTGCCTTTAAGTTCATTGCTTTCCAATGCTTTGGCAAGTTGTTTCGCTACACGCGGACAATTGGGACATTGCTCCGTCGTGAACTCCTCAAACAGAACGTGGCGCTCATAATCGTGCATGGCAACGTTGAAAGAGTCAGCCTGTACGTTATCATTCATATCCTCATCACTGCCATCTACAAGGTTGCAAAGCGTTACTGTTACCTGACGCTTTGCGGGAACATCGTTTGTGATGATGTCAGATGGGCTTACAGTGAACGTCACATATTTGCTTTCATTGTATGCCAATTGCTCGTTTATGTGGGCAGTGACGGTCTTGTCCGTTCCGTCGAACCTACACTGCATGTCAAACCCGTTGATAGTAGCTGTTGCAATGTTCTTCACCAATGCCGTGATTTCCATGTTGCCACGGTCAACAATATACATATTTGGCGCGCTAATACTTTGCAGTGCAAGATTGTACTTAGGCAGATGCTCTCCGTATACAAGTGCTTCTACAGCCAATGCACCTCTGTCACTACAATCCTTCCATGTAGAATCAGTGCCCATTTTTACAAAAAGAGCGTTAGGCTGTGGGTTGTTAATTATAGACAGGCCAACCGATGTGCTTTTTTGTAAGAAACTGTATCCTATATAAAGACCCTCTCCGTGTTTGATAGTGTAGTGCTGATTGAGAGCTATTCGATTCCATCCCTTTGCAGCGCGTGGCGTACTGCCAGTCTTGCCGGAGATGGCCCCGTAAGCAAGATCACTGCCATCTAATGATGTGCGTACCCACACTCTGAGCGAGTCTATGTTGAGACGTGAGGCTAAGGCAGCGTTAATGCTGTCAATATGGTTGCCTGCATATACATTCAACTTTGCAGCTGGAAGGTATATGGCGCCGGAAATCCATGTGTTCTTGGCCGTAGACGAAAAGCCTGTTGTTCCAGTTCCTTTATATCGTCCGTCAACATATCCTACATTCAGACCGCTAACTTGTGCTGTTGCCGCACCTACGTGCAGCAACAGCAGAAGTAAGGACATTAATATTTTAGCTGTTTTGTCCATATTCGTAAATTAATGTGTCCTTATTGACATTATTTCATTATCATCTTGTATGTCTTTACTGAGCCATCGGTATAAGTTGTCCGCACAATTGTTACACCTTGGCCGGGGACATTGAGCTTCTCACCGCTCAGACTGTAGTATTCGTTATGTGCAACAGTCCCGCTACCGTTAGTTTTCAGATGGTCTATACCCGTTGGATCAGCAGTTCCTTTCTTGTATGCGAATACATCGTCGAGACGCAGTATATACTGTCCTGTGCAGTTATAGTGGCGGAAAGCAAGATATACTTCTTTACCAGCATATGGTGTGAGGTCTATGGTTCGCTTCTGCCAGCCATTAATGTAACCTGTCTCGTCTTGCGTCGTAGCCACGTCGAGAGTTTCCTCGTAGGCAGGAGTTGTTGCAGCTAATACGCTGACGTCAGATATATTCTCATTGATGTAGAGTGCATAATGCTCTTCATATCTCGTAGGACTGAACGCAGATACATAGTAGGTTAAGGTAGCTCCATCCTCTGGGACATCAATTACAGGCGAGAATGTCCAGTTGTCGGGAGTGATGCTTCCCAAATTGTTGCTGTATGAAATAGAAGCTAAACAATTTTTCCCTGAGTGTACATAGTTTGGATTATCACCCCAAAGATTAGAACCTAAGTCCCAGGTTTCACCGTCGCTATTTCCGTCGTAGGTTGTCCAACCGTAGGCTGCATTCTCAAAGTCGCCAATGAGCAACAGTCCTTCAGCAGTCTTGGTCTTGCCGTGACAGTTCACTGTAACAGCTCCGCCATTAGTATAAATAGTTACAGAGTCGTTGTATTGTCCTTCTTGACTTGGATAGAACCATAGTGTAACGTCGAGTGATTGGTTGAAAGATGCCTTGTCGTTTGGTACGATCCCGTAGAAAGGACCGTTGCCATTGTTGCTGGCTGAAACTGAATCTACTGTAAGGTCTGACGAGCCTGTGTTGCGCAGGGTGACGGTTGCTGTAGTGTAACGCTGCGTTCCTACGTAAGTAGAGTCAAAGTATACATCCTTGTCGCTTTCCAGTTCGACGTTGTGTTCCTTGAAGTCTATCACGTGCAAACGAAGGTGTGAGAATTCAGCGCGGTTCTTGCCAGTGTACATCTTATCACCCATCTGCTGGTATGCGAATGTAAAACTATGTTCTCCAGGTATACATGCAAGATAATCTTTCCAAGAATCATCGCTTCCGAACAATGCTTCTGAGCTTACGTCTTGTTGTCCCCAACCTTGCTTGGTACCGGATGTCATAGGATGTTGTACATCTACCTCTCCATAATCGTGTGACCAATAATCATTAGGATAGTCGGCTTGGCTGACTGCATCTGCCCTGCCTTCCCATGACATGTATCCTAATTTGCCCTCCGGTATGGTAAAGCTTACAGTGAAAGATGATTTTATCTGTATGCTGTCAATGGTGTCTTTATCACAATTATAGTTGTAAGCAATTCCGTTGTCCACAACAAATGGATGACTATTGTCAGTTGTGAAAGTCATATACTCTGCTCCTTCGTCAACGATCTTTGTAAAGTCGGGCATGTCAATCACCTGAGCTTTTACAGGAACTACGAAGTTGCCGGCTGATGTATTCACTGTTATGTTGGCTGTCTTATTTCCAGATGTCGTAGCTGATAGGGTTACAGGAATAGTCACGTTCATTAATGAGGATACCGGTGATACGTTGTTGTTTGGCTGGAACTCATCGTTGTCTGTACTTACGCTATTTACAGTGAGATTATTCTTTCCTCTGTTTTGTATAATAATGCTTCCCTCGTTCGTCACGGTACTGCCTTTCTCTAATACAAAGTTGCCCATGTCAAGGCTCTTTGTTGTTAGCGAGGCTGAATCGGCAGGAAGTTTTGTGTTTGTCAGCTCAAGGTCGTATATGCACATACGATCCGTCTCGTTACCGGAATAGTAGTATTGGTCGTATTGGAACCTTATCTGGTGAGTGCCTGGTGTGAGCTCGACAGATCCGGATATATCGTCGTCTAATGAGTTATACGCGCGTATGGCAGTGTTCATGTCGTCGACGAACATGCCCGAAGCTGCATAATAGTTACGTCCGGTTGCTGCACCGCTATTGTGGCTGGTTCCTTTCCAGGTAAACTTGCCGCTCATGCCTTCAGGTACGGATAAGGTCGCTGTGAGCTTGCTTGACGCATTTCCTGATCCGTTGCATCCTGATGCAGCAACTACTTGCCCTGATGCTAAAGTGTCAATGGTGAAAGGATAATTGATATCTGTTTCAAATGTAATGTCACCTTTCTTTACTATTGGACTGAAATCAGGTTGTGGAATGACTGTTCCCGACAATGTTACTGTTAACGGGTCGTCTTGTTCTCCTTCCACAGTCACAAGGCCTTCGGCTTCACCCGTTGCTGAATGGCTGAACGATAGTTTTATGTCTGTGCTGCTTTGAGCTGCAAGAGTTCCTGATACTGGAGTCGCCGTGAAAGCTCCTTCTGGATCAGCGTCAACACTAATCACATAGTCTGTGCTGCTTCCGCCGGCGTTTACAAGTGTCAGCGTTCGTTCAATGGGCTGGTTGGGGAATGTACTGCCAAACTGACATTCCGACTGTGGCGTCATTAACAGTGGCGTTGAAGTTGGTGCATACGCTGAGAAACTGTTATAGTCTGTGCCTGTACTCAGTCCGTAAGATGATGAGCCGTCGGCACTGTACATGGATACAGCGAAATCTTGATCTGTATAAATACGTTTGAAATCACCATCTACGTGAAATACGAGATTGTCGGTGGGCGACATCTTACCGGTCTCCCAGTCGACCGTTCCCGAAGTCAGTACGCCAGGATAAGAACCTTGGTAGAAACCGGCAACTATTGTGGCTTCGCTGAATACGGTCGATGTCGGAATGGTGATGGTATGTGCAGTAGCATCATACGTTCCTGACACGGGATATTCTATCGTTGGTGAGTAGGCCGTTGAGTCGTATAAGTTGAACAAGTTTTTGAGAGTGACCTTTGTGCCGTCTATTGCTACTCCTATCTTATATGTCTTAACATCGCCATTGCTGGGATCAAACGCATAGCTGTGATGAAATGTCCGGGCTACAGCAAAGTACTCTACAGTGTCAACGGCTTCCCCTGTGCGTTTCAGCCCTTTTTTCATTATAGGCTGTTTCGTGCTGTGGGCTGCGCGTGTCTTTGGAATCAGCATCTTCAAAGCTTCTGAAGGTGCGCACTTGTTTAGATTAAGTGGGTCCACGTCTGCTGCCATCTGCTTTGCTTCCGCTTCATTGGCGGGGATATGGGTTTGTCCCCATGAGCCTATCGCAAGAAAAGTAAATGCCAGGGTTAAAAGTAGTAATCTCTTTTCCATAAGCAAGATTAATTTGATGTTTTTTACTATGCAAATGTACGGAAAAGGATTCAAATAGAAGTGAAAATGTTATATTTACATGTCCTAAATCATGAATTTGTGCACAGGTTGTTATAAAAACCTTTGTATAGTTTAAATATTTAAGCAAGTCTAATATTGTCTCAAATACTGTTTTTACGGGTTCTTAAACATCTAACCAGTGCTGTTTTCACTTTGTTTATTGTTTTCTGTCACTGTTTTTGCTCCGGTTGATTCGCAAATATTCTGATGGTGTAAGTCCGGTTATACGTTTGAAAGACGTGACGAAGGTGTTGCGGCTCTTGAATCCAACACTTGTCGAGTAGCCCTCTATCGTGTAGTTGCCGTATTTTTGTGCATCGTTCATCATCTTGCAAGCCTGACGGATTCTATATTTGTTCAGAAAGCTATTGAAATTGCAGTGAGCCTTCTCGTTGATAACCTGCGACATGTTTCGATAGTTGGTTCCTGCGAGTTCTGCTAAGCGTCGTATGGAGAAGTCCATTTCCAATATCTCATTGCTATTGTCCATCACCTCGCATGCCTTCATGTAAATAGCCGTTTTCTCTGCCTCATTCAGTCTGGAGTCCTTGTATTTTATATTCTTATCTTCAACAGGCATTTCGTCAACGGTGGAAATCATTTCTTGCACCTTGTTGTAGAGCGCTTCGTTAGAGTCACTTAATTGTCTGTTCTTGCGTGCGAGTATTATTGCGAAGCCCGAAACGAGCACAACGATCAACAGTAAAATGGATGCTGCTATTTGTATCGTCATTTTCTCTGTGCGTTCTTCAGCAATCCTGTCGTTCTGCTTGCGTAGATTGTCCATGAACGATAGTTCTTTTAATCCTGCCACTTGTTGGTAATTCAGCATCTCTTCCTTGGCACTCAGATATTTGCTATGATATTTCTCTGCAGCCTGACCGTCGCCCATTAGCCGCATCACCTGCCATATTTCGTAGTATATTTGAATACTTACGTCTTTCATGCCGTAGCGTGTGGCTAACGCTTCTGCCTTGTGTAGGTTGATTAATGCCGCGTCGTATTCTTTCATTTGTTGTTGAATCTTGGCCATGTTGAAAAGACCTACTGCCGTATAGCGTACGTGCGAGTCATCGTCGGGCATCATCTTGGATTGCTTGTCAAACAAAGCAATAGCGGCTGTCAGATTACCTCTTTGTATTTGTTGGTAGGCTTCATAGTATAATAAGTTGAATTTTGTGAACTCTGGTTTGTCATTGTTCTTTAATTTCCTGAATATATTCCATTCCTTGTCTAATGAGTGCGGCTGATTTAACTCCCAAGCTATGGATATGGCGTTGCCGAAGGCTGTGTTGAGGGTGTTGTAGTTCTTTTCGGCAAGAGCTGTATGAAATGCCTTTTTGATGTAGTACAGTGCCTTTCTTAATGCGTCATTTCCACCGCCCTGCTCACCTATGCTACTGAATAGATGACCATAGTCCATGTAGAGTGTAGACAACTCATAGTGTATTTCCTGGCATATGGCACTTGCGCGTAATAAGCTCTCATAAGCTCTGGAAAGATCGTAGTATCGAAATAGGTATACGTAAGCTTTTACCGTATATCCTCTCACGATGATTTTCTTTTCATCCTCAGACAACTGCTTACTGTATCTTTCCGTTAGCATTGATGCGCAAAGCAATGCACTGTCGCTCATGCTTGGTGTGTTGGCATAGTGACGGGATGTGTTCAATAGCTTTTCTGAGTCAAAGGTTTTCCAAACACTGAAAGTGTGCGGCTGGCTTCCGGCATATCCTGTTTTTGACCACAATAGCATTAATGTGATCATAAAAATAATAGATACAATTTGTATTGCCTTTCTCCTCATGACTGCAAAATTACAAATATTTTGCGTAAACTGTTGCATTCGTTTGCACTTTATCCGTTATGAAAATATATTTGATTATAGCCACTTGAGGTTGGGTAAAGAAAAAACAAAAATGGATATGGAGTGATGATCCATACAAAAGCCGCCTTGTCTTATCCCGTCGGGGGATGAAGACAAAGCGGCTGTGTATGGTTACTCAACTCTTGCAGGATCTCCTCCCGCAAGATGAGTTATCTGATCACGATTTTCTTGCCATTCTTTATGTATATGCCACGTGGCAGGCTGTCGGCGTTCATTCTTACGCCTTGGAGATTATAGACCGCGTTGTCGATATGCATGGCAGGTTTCATCTCACCAATGCCGTTGTAGGTGGCATCCATCAGCAGCACCTCGTCGAGGAACATGCGCTTCACCGGCGAGAACGTCAAAGCCAGCAGGCCTTCGCCTGTGATTGTGGCCGTGCATTCAGTCCATTTGTCCTTAGCCAGCTCAAAGCTTGATGGCGTGACGGTGAAGCCTCCGCTCGGTCTCAGCGTGAGTGTCGTACCGTCCTTGCCGAATGGCGCAGCCAGGAATGTGAGAGTGGCGGTGCCGTTCATCTGGATATCGGGAGTCGTCATGTCGCCCGACTTCTTGTTGGTTCCGGTTTTCACACATTGGTCGGCACCCGAGATGGCATCGCCGTCCCAACCGTCGTTGTCGGCCACGAAGGCTGCCGTGCCAGCCTGTCCGCCGCTGAACACGCCGTCGTTGCCGCCACTGCCCTCACAGCCGTCGAAGCTCTCGTAGAACAGCGTGCCGGGTTTGTGCTGAGTCGTATCGGCCTGATTGGAGAAGTCGGCAAAGGAGAATGAGCCCACACCGTTGTCGTCCACATAGATGCTGTTGATGGCCACGTTCAGCATACGGCGGTTGTTGAGGTTGCGGTTGTAGGTGATGGCCGCCGGAGTGGAGTAGTTGGTCAGACTGTCATTGGCCAAATAGGGATAGGGGTCTGTGTCCTCGGTGGTCTTCCATTTCAACATGGTGTTGGGATTGAAATATTGCGAGTCGTCATCGTCGTCGGCATGTACCAGGGTGAGACGCTGGTGATCGTTTTTTATTCCTTTCAGTCCATATTGCGAAAAGTCTCCCGTGGCGTTGACAATGTTCAGTGCCCACAGTGTTGAGTCGTAGTCCACGTGAGTGACGAGCATACCGCTGCCCGGAAGGCCGGCATCCCATCCTTGCCGTTGTCGGTTCTCTATGAGATAGTATTCATCGCGGTGCCCTTTGTTGTAGATGATGAACGTCTGTCCACCGGAAATGCTGGGCTGGATGTCCGTCACCACGGTGTCGCCCAAGAGCTCTACGGGGTCATTCCAACCGCAAAGCATCCGCTCATAGGCCGAATAGCCGGCCGGGAGGAACGAGCCGCCATTGTAGTTGCCCGAATCCATCAGGTCCCAGTCGCCCATACCGAAGTTGCCTTGGTAGAGAATGTCGTACATGTCGGGGAAACCCATGCAATGGGAGAACTCGTGGCAGATGGTGCCGATGCCTTCCAGATCGCCAAATCCATCCACTTCATTGCTGCATGCAAACTGGTCGATGGTGACACCGTCGAGGCAGAGCGTCTTCCCGTAGTCCGACTCAGACAACTGCCATGACTGCGGCCACACGGTACTCTCGGCATTCACGCCGTCGGCCTCGCCCATACCTGCATAGATCACGTAGACCTGGTCTACCTTGCCGTCGCCATTCCAGTCGTACTGACTGAAGTCCACCTGGTCGTCTATAGCCATACAGGCCTCGGCTACCATTGTGCCGGGACGAAGGTCGTTGCCGTTGGCATCGTTGCCGCCGTAGTAGGCCTGGGAATGCCCAAGCGTCACAGGTCCGACGACATCGAACTGCAGGGTGAACTTGCCATAGCTCTGCGCGTAGAAATAGTCCTGCACACTGCCCATAAACTTGCCTTCACGATAATCCTTGGCGTTGGCTATGTCGTCGTAGAGTGCCTGATTGTGGGCGGGCTTGAAGGTGGTGTCGGTATATTGCACGAGGATGATGAGTCCACGCTGTGTACCCTGGAAAACACTCTTGTCCACATCGCCGATGCGCCGCGGACTGCGGCGTACTGCTGAGCGGGCTGCCATGCGGCGCACGCCCGTCGTGCTCAATTCGGAGGCGGAGACCCGCTTCAAGCGTTGATTGTCGATGGGCAGATAGCGCTGACCCTCTGCGTCGGAAAAGTAGTGGAAACGCTCATCGCCGATGAGCTGCACTTTCACCTGGGTGCCGTCGGCAAGCGTCTTCGTGCGCCATAATCCACGTTTGGCGGGAACGGCTGCGGCCAACAGGGGCAGGACTACCAATAAGGCTGTCTGCAAGAATCGTAATATAGAATGGGTTCTCATTGTCGTGTCGGATTATTTAACGATGATTTTGCTTGAACGGTTGCCTACCTTTATGATATAGATGCCTGCGGGAACATGGATGCGGCTGTTGCCGATGCCTGCGTAGACACGTGTTCCACCAAGGGCATACAGCTCAACGTGCTGTCCGGCTGCGTTGTCCACCACCACGAATCCCTTGCCACTGCCGACCAGCGGAGCCTGGGCAAGGATGCCATTGAGGCCCGTCGACACGGTATAAGGAAGGGAGGTATTCGACTCGCCAGATTCGTAGACAGTGGTGATCTGGTAGTTGTGGCTCTCACCGTCAGCCTCGTTGTCGGTATAGCTGAATTGCGTGGGTGCCACGGTAGCCAAGAGCGTGCTGTCGCGATAGATTCGGTAGCCGGTCACCTTGATGGTATCGGGCTGATAATAGATGTCGTCGAGCATCAGCATGAACTTGTCGGCCGAAATGGTATGGATGGCAAAATAGCGGACACCTTCAGGGATGTCGACCGAATATTGCGTCCAGCTGTCGGGCACCTTGTCGGCATCGAGCAGCTTCTGGGTGAAGTCGGAAGTGGCCTGGCCTGTGGCGGAGCCCAATACTTCGAAGTGCTCCAGCAAGCCGTTGTTGTCGCCGGCAAAGAGAGATTTGGCCCAGAGGGTGACCGTCTGACTCTTGCCGTTGAGGACGGGTGAGATGAGCCAGTCGTCGTTGTGGCCGCTCGCCACAAACTCAGGATCGGCAGCCATGCAGCAGAGGAACTTGTCGCCGCTGTGCGGGGCTATCTCCGGATCCTGCGTGAGGTCGAGGCCTGCGGCCGTGGGATTGAACACCATGTAGGCCATGGCATCGCCCCAGTGGGGGAAGCTCACGCCGTTGATGCCATAGGTGTAGGCTTGGTCGCCGTCGACGAGAGTCCACGGGCCGAGATAGCTGATGCGCCAGTCGGGATAGTTCTCGAAGTCTTCGGTCACCTCTGTGGGCTGTACCACAGGATTCCATGAGAGCACAACCTTGGTGCCGTCGACGCTTCCTGTCAACTGGGTATTGGGCAGATAGTCGTAGTGGGCGGTGAGCAGCGTGTCCTTGCGGGTGGTGTTGTTGCCCGGCACCTCGTCTGCATCGTAGACCACTTCGGCATAAACGGCCGACTGTTCGGGAGTGAATACGTCGGGTACGAAACTGAGCTGGGTCACGGCATCTTGTTGCGGAAGCAGATTCCCGCCATTCTGCGTGGCCGCAAGCTTACCGTTGCAATAGAGGTTCACGGTGTATTCGCCGGATGTCTCGCTGCCCTCGTTGCTCACTTTCACGCCAAACGAGCTCTCCTTGCCCACGACCAGTGCGTCGGGAGTGTTGTCGAAGCTGACCGACAGGTCGTTTTGCTTGAGGCTCTTGAGCTGGATGTTGTCTACGACGGCAGGCTTGTTGATGTCGTTGATGATGGCATGGAGGCGCAGCACCACAAAATCGGCCTTGTCCATTCCCGTCACGGGAACCAGCACCTTGCGCCATCCTTCCTCACCCTGCAGCGTGGAGAAGTCGATGGTCTGAACCACGGCATCCTCGTTTTGCATCTTGGAGATAATCAACTCTATGCGGTTGTCGGCACCGGGATAGGCATAAAAGGCCAGCGACAAATAGGGGTCTTTCTCGTTCTTCAGACTGATTTTGCCCGACGAGAGCCAGCCCTCGTCGCCTTTGCTCTCACCGGCAAAGCGCAGGCATCCGCCGTCGTTGTCGTAGCTGAGATCGCTTGTGGCACGCCAGTTCTTCTGTGTGTCAAACTGCCACCACCAGAGATTGCCGTCGGCCGTGCTGCCCTTGACAAACGATTCTGCGAAGGGCAACCGTGCGGGCTTGCCGGTGCAGACGTAGTTGGAGGCGGCCTTTGCGCTCAGTCCGGCTGTGCTCTTGGCTGCCAAATAATACTGCATCACACCGGTGACGCTCTCCGGATGGGCGTCGTCGTCGACATATTCGGTGTCCTCTATGCCGCTGTTGATTTCATCTTCGGCAAAGTCGTAGAGGGTATAGGTCACCTTGTCGGGATCCACGTAGCCGCCGTTGGCTCCAATGGTGTCCACGGCCTCCCATGTGGCCGTATAGGTCTTGCCGTTGTCGGTGAGCTTGAATGATGTAGGTGGCTGAGGCACGTCGATGCCGAAGTACACATTGCGTGTGGCTTTCCGCCCCTCACCCGTGGAAGAAAAGGCTGTTACCGAGAATTTGTTTATTCCCGGCATACCGCCCTTCAGCCGGCATTGCAGTGCCTGTCCGGGCTGTGGCTCACTGAAGGATTGCACGAGCGTGTCGTTGCGCGTCACCTCGATCTTGGTCAGCGCGCTGAGGGCGTTGCCGGTGGCGTCGTTGGTGGGAGCGACGAAGCTGAGACTCACGTCGCTGGCTCCCTTGGGGGCTCGCGTCAGCTTTAGGTTCGTCACGGAGTCGGGGGCTGCGGTCTGTGCGCCGGCTGTCACGTCGATGTCGTCAATTCCAAGATAGAAATTGTTGTCTTGGGTCGTGGCATGGAAACCGATGCGGTAGTCGCCGGTTGTGGTAGGAGTGAACTCCGTGGTATAGGAGGTGAATTCGTCCACGTTGACTGCCATGTCGGCCACAATAGTCTGATAGGCCGAAGGATCGTCGCCCAGTCCGAAGGCCACGCTCATCTGCTCGGGATAATAGCCATTGTAATATTTAAAGGAGAGCACGTAGCTGCGGTTGCCCTCAAGATGGAGAAGCGGAGTGAGCAGCCAGTCGTCTTTCCCGTTGTCGCCCGAGTTGCAACGGGCGTAGGGATTGTCGTCGTTGCGCCACACCCAGGTAGCGCCGTCGTTGTTGCTGTCGATCACCATGAAGGTGTTGAAGTTTTTCTGAGCGTCAAAACTCTCATGATAAGGAATTGCCGCGCTGGCTTTCTGTGGGCCAGGGCTTTGAGCCCATGATGTCGTACTCATGCTCAGCAAAGCCAATGTCAGTAAAGGTAAACTCTTTTTTCTCATATTGTCTGAGGGTTAGTTTGATAAAAGGATTCTATTTGCAAAAATAGCGGAATGGGGCCCTCACCCCAAGTTTTATGCCATTTTTCTTGTTTGAATTCGTCACGTTGTCTGTTTAAATCTGTCATCACCTGTCAGTTTGTACGGCTTTGCGGTATTCATTCGGGGTCATACCGTATTTCTGATAGAACAAAGTGTAAAGGGTGCTCGTCGAAGAGAATCCGCAGTCATGGGCCACGGCCTCGATGGTGTGGTTGGAATGCTGGCGCAGCAGCGAGCAGGCATGTTCGAGCCGCAGGTCGTTGACGAAGTGGGCATAACTGGTCTGCGCGAATTTTTTGAAGAGTTGTGCAAACTTGTTTTTAGGAATGTTGAGTTCCTCAAGCAGCTTGTCACGCGAGAGGTTCGGGTCGAGAAAGAGCTGCTGCCTAACCAGTCGGTCGTAGAGTCGGCGGTAGAGAATGGTGTCGGTGTCGTTTTCTCCCATTTCATCGTTGTTTGGCTGCTTTTCCTCAGCCATGAAGCCTTGGATGGGCTCTTTCTTTTGGAGTTGTTCGATGTATTTGGCCATGCGCTGGTTTTTCTTCAGGATGAGGGCGGCGTTGCGCTTCTCGCGCAGCACCAACAACGTTCCCGCGGCCAGGATGACGACGACGATGACTATCATCTCTTTTTGGCGCATCTTGGCCAATGTGCGCTCCTGCTCAATGGCCTGGGCCTTGTTCTCGTAGTTGTTGGTGATCTCGGTGATGGCACTTTGTTCCTCGTTGTGGCGGAAGGCATTCTGCAGCGAGTCGAGCTGCCTGAAGGTGGCGATGGCCTCGTCGCGGCGCCCCGTCTTGTCGTAGGCGTCGGCCACTTGGCGGTAGAGTTGGCAGAGATCATAATAAGGTTCCTGCCCCAGGTCGATGATGTTGGGACGAATGCGGTCCCAAAGGCTGATGATGTCGTCCCATCGGCAGGCCTCGGTCAGATACTCCACGGCATGAAGATAGTCGTAACTGAAAGGATCCTTGGTCTTAAGAAAGTTGCCGTAGCAGGCTTCAGCCTCTTGCTCCCGTCCGGCGCGCAGCAGAAAAATGGTCTTGTGAATATCGATGTCGGCCTGCCACCGTGGGTCGGAAGCGGAGAAGGGACTGCCCTTTGCGGATTGTGAGGATTTGACAAACTGCTCCAGCTCGCCGATGGTGGCCAGTCCGTCTCGGTGATCCTCCTGCATCATCTTGATGAGGGTGATGTAATAGTAGTAGATGTCTTCATATTTCTTTGGGGTCGTGGCCATCTTGGCCAGAGTGATGGCCTGCCGGAGCATCTGATAGCTCTTGTCGGTGAAACCGCCTGAATGGGCGATTTTTCCCTCATTAAAGACCACTACCGACTGCATGTAGGGGGTGTTGCTGTCGGCTGTCAGCTTCTTGAGCATCATCGCATAACGGTTCATCTCGGCGAGATTGTGGTTGTTGTCGAAGCACATGAGCAGTTTACCGATCACTTTCTGCTGAAAGGCAATGTCGCCGCTTGCCCGTTCGTCGTAGAGTCCGCGCTTATAATACTTGAGACTCTCGAAGAAATTGCCGCGGTTGTAGTAGAGGTCGCCCCTGATCTCGTTGGAGCTATACGGCTCTATCTGCCCTGCCGACTCTAATTGGCGGAGAAGGGAGAGCGATTTTTGCAGGTCGGTGAAGTTGTAGGAGTAAATCTTGTCGATCTTTGCCCGAGTTTCGGGAGAAACCTTTTCTTTGGCTTGAATATAGGCAAAGGCTGATAAGAGAAGGACTGCAAGCATCAGTCTCATTAAAAATGAGTATGCCCGACGACTGCTTATATTTTTGTCACCCATTTCTTACTCGTTTATGATGATTTTGTTAGAAACCAGCCACAAATATAACAAAAAAATTGTTTTTTCCCAATAGTAGTCGCTGTTTTCCTTTTTGTTTTGCTATGATAGAACTTCTTGGCGCGTGGCGCCGGTGGGCAGCTCATCTTGCGTGGCGAATGCCACGCAATGGCATGGCGTTCGCCACACGATAGCATGGCAATCGCCACACGATCGTGTGGCGACCGCCACAGTTTGCTGAATATCGTTTTTCGTGGCGTTGATTTCTGCCGGTTTCATCGTGAAGAAACTGGCAGATACAAAAAATGCTGACCTCCAAAAACTCGGAATTCAGCATCTTCTTATAGAAACTGTCAGTATATCTATTGCGGAATCTCATCTTCGCAGGAGATTACTTCTAAAATAGGATTCCGGTTTTCTATTGCCGTTTAAAGCAAGGCCAGTGCCTCGTCTTCGTTTTTCTCCATAATTTCGCGCTCTCCCGGGCCTTTGTCGTTGATGCCGCAAAGGTGTAGAATGCCATGGATGATGACACGGTGAAGCTCGTCGTCGTAGGATTTGCCAAATTGTTCCGCATTGCTGCGCACTGTGTCGAGTGAGATCACAATGTCGCCGTTGATGACGTCGCCCTCGTCGTAGTCGAAGGTGATAATGTCGGTGTAGTAGTCATGACCGAGATATTGGCGGTTTACCTCCAATATTTTCTCATCGTTGACAAACATATAACCTATAGACCCCACCCGGCGGTCATGCAGGGCTGCCACCTTGCGGATCCAAGCTGTTGTCTCCCGGTGCTTAATGTCGGGCATAGGGACACCGTCTGACTGATAACTAATCATATAATATAATGTATGTTTTATTTGTTCTCATTGCTAAAAACATCCTTTTCATCGGTTTTTTTAGGTTTTGGGAGAAAGGCTGTGACATCCTTTCCGAAGTGTTCCAACTCTCTGACTAACGAGCTGCTGATCAGAGCCAGTTTGGGATCAGCCGGCAGAAAGATCGTCTCTACTTGGCCAAAGTGCCGGTTGAAGTCGGCCTGCATGATCTCATATTCGTAGTCTTTAACCGATCTTACGCCTCTGACAATGAAAGCCACGCCCTCCCGCTTGGTGAGGTCTATGGTCAGGTCGCTGTATGCCATCACATCCACCCGTTTTTCGCCGGCATAGAGTTGGCGGATAGCCGTCACCCGCTCGTCGATCGTGCGGCTGGTATGTTTCAGTTCGCTCTCGGCCACGGCTATGATCAGCCTGTCGAAGAGTGGCAGCGCACGGTCTACGATGTTTTGATGACCAATGGTGAAGGGGTCAAAAGTGCCGGTGAAAAGGCCTGTTTTCATATTTTTCCAGATTTAAAAGAATGTTGGTTCCATGATGTTGCCACTATAGGGGTTGCGACCTAAATGGTCGTAGGCGAGTTTGGTCACCATGCGGCCACGCGGTGTGCGCTTGATGAAGCCTTCCATGATGAGGAATGGCTCGTAGACATCCTCTACCGTCCCCGCGTCTTCGCCGATGGCTGTGGCTATGGTGCTCAGGCCAACGGGGCCGCCGCGAAACTTGTCGATAATCGTCAGGAGGATCTTATTGTCGATTTCATCGAGACCGTATTCGTCGATGTTGAGGGCCTGCAGGGCCATTTTCGCCAAGGCGTGGTTGATGCTTCCATCGCCTTTCACCTGGGCAAAGTCGCGCACACGGCGCAAGAGTCCGTTGGCAATACGGGGCGTGCCACGGCTGCGGCGGGCTATCTCGGCCGCGGCATCATCGCTGATGGGTACCTTCAGCAGCTTGGCCGAGCGCCGGATGATCTTCTGCAGCGTCTCGGGGGCGTAGTATTCGAGATGCATGTTGATGCCAAAACGGGCCCGAAGCGGCGCGGTCAACATACCCGACCGGGTAGTGGCACCGATGAGCGTGAAGGGATTCAGGTCTATCTGTATGCTGCGGGCCGACGGACCCTTGTCGATCATGATGTCGATGCGGTAGTCTTCCATGGCCGAATAGAGATATTCCTCCACTACGGACGACAGCCGGTGGATCTCGTCGATAAAAAGCACGTCGTTCGGTTCCAAAGAGGTGAGGATGCCGGCCAGATCGCCCGGTTTGTCAAGTACGGGCCCGCTGGTGATCTTGATGTTCACTCCGAGTTCGTTGGCGATGATGTTGCTCAGCGTTGTCTTTCCCAATCCCGGCGGTCCGTAGAGTAGGGTGTGGTCGAGCGGCTCGTGACGGTATTTGGCAGCTTCAACAAACACTTCCAGGTTGTCGACCACCTTTTTTTGTCCGTTGAAATCGCTGAATCTGAGAGGCCGTAGGGCGTTTTCAAACTCCTTCTCTGCCGAGCCTTGCTGCTCGTTTCTTATGTCGAAATCTTCTGCCATGGGCTTTAGTTGTTACCTTGTTCTTGACCTGTCGAGAGCGTTCTTCTGCATTCTTCCAGGATGGCTGTGAGCTCCTCGACGGTGTTGGCGCGAAGCATGGCGATGCGTGTCTGGCGGAAGTTGGGTATTCCCTTGAATATGGGACTTGCCGCAAGGTGCCGCCGTGTATGCAATATGCCGCGGTATTCGTCGATCCGCTCCACGTTGATGCGGAGCTGTTCTTCCAAAATGTCGATTTTATCGTTCAAGCTGAGAGGTTTGCCCGCCTTGTCGGGATGCATGTAGTCGAGTATCTCCTTGAACAGCCAAGGGCAACCGAAGGTGGCCCTGCCGATCATCACGGCGTCTACGCCATACTTTTCGAAGGCTTCCACAGCCCCTTCGGGCGTGGCGATGTCGCCGTTGCCAATGATGGGGATGTGAATGCGCGGATTCCTTTTCACCTCTCCGATGAGTGTCCAGTCTGCCTCTCCGGTATACATCTGCGATCGTGTGCGGCCGTGTATGGTCAGCGCCTGTATGCCACAATCCTGCAACTGCTCAGCCAAGTCGGTAATCACGTAGTGCTCTTTGTCCCATCCCAGGCGAGTCTTGGCCGTAACGGGCACGTTGACAGCCTTGACCACATTGCGGGCGATGTCGAGCATCAGCGGAATATTTTTCAGCAGGCCTGCGCCGGCACCTTTTCCGGCGACTTTTTTCACCGGGCAACCAAAGTTGATGTCGATGACGTCGGGATGCCACTGCTCCACGATTTTCGCTGCCTCGACCATGGAATCAACGTCCTTACCGTAGATTTGTATTCCTACCGGGCGCTCCTCGTCGTTGAGGGTCATCTTGCTGAGTGTGGATTTGATGCTGCGTACAATGGCATCGGCCGACACGAATTCCGTGTAGACCATTGCGGCGCCGTAGCGCTTGCAGAGCATTCGGAAGCCAATGTCGGTCACGTCCTCCATGGGAGCGAGGAAAAGGGGCTTCTCGCCGAAGTCTATATTACCTATTTTCATTCTGATTGCAAAGTTACAAAGTTTTTTTCATTGTACCCGACAATAGGATTTATTTTTCTCTCGGAAGGCATCTTCGGTCCAAGGAGGGCCGGTCTGAAACTTCCCGCTTTAGAGAAAAGCAAAAGGCCGACAACAGGTTTTCACACCTCTTGTCGGCCTTCGCTCTCTATTTACCGGTAAGACTTAGACAAATCCACAAGACCCACCATGCATCAGGGCCTCTCCGTAGGGTTCTACTACGTCTTTCCAATAATTCTCCCAAATTTTCTGTGCTTTCTGCTTCAAATTCATAAAAAACTGTTTCATAATTTTTTCCTTTCTTTTTAGTGTTACATGTTTTTAACTAACTCTTTCTGCTGACCTTCACAGGCTCGCTCTTGTTATCCTGAATCTAATTACCTTAGAATACCTTTCGGCTTATCGCCTTATATCATTATCCTTGTTTCATCTTTCTGGGTGCAAAGTTAAGGCCATTTCGGTGAATAATCAAGAGATTGTCAGTAGAATTTTGATTTTTCTGTGCTACTTTTGACTTGAATCAAATCTTGTCAGTCGGAGGCTTGACCCAAGTCAATTCTTGTCATCATCTTTGCTTGTCGTAGCTGACAAAGGGCTGTTTTTGGGCCTTTCGCCGGTCATCAGCATGGGCTTCTTCCCCCTTTTGCTTGGTCGTTTGATAAGAAATGAGTAACTTTGCGCCTGCGAAAGTATTCGGAATAACAATAATCGCATGAGAGAATTTTTTATTGTAGGTATGGGAAGCTTCCTTGGTGGCAGTTCCCGTTACGCCGTGTCGCAAATGATGAAAATGATTTTTGGGACAACGACACCATTGGGAACCCTCACGGTGAACATTGTGGGTTGTTTCCTGATCGGGCTTTTCTCTGCCTGGAGTGCCGACAGCCGTTGGCTCTCGCCCTCCTTACGGCTCATCCTCGTCACCGGATTCTGCGGAGGCTTCACCACATTCTCCACTTTCATGAACGAGAATGCCACGATGCTGCGCGGAGGCGACTATGCCCTTTTCGGCGGATATTTCAGTGCAAGCCTGCTCCTCGGTTTCGCCGCCCTCATCGGCGGACATTATCTCGTCCGTATATTATAATTCTAAACCCCTTTTATTTGATGCAACAGCAACAATATAAAGTCATCGTGCTCGACCTTGACGGCACACTCACTAACGATAAGAAAGAAATAACACCCCGCACCCGGTCGGCCCTTACGGAGGCTATGCGGTTGGGCGTAAAGGTGGTGCTGGCTTCCGGAAGGCCCGTCTACGGCATTACGGCACTCGCCGAAGAACTTGACCTGAAACATTATGGAGGCTATATCATGGCCTTCAACGGTGGAAAAATCATCGACTGCGGCAGTGGAGAGGTGATCTTCAACCAGCAACTTGACGATCGTGCGATACCTTTGCTCTATCGGGAGGCAAAGGAAAGCGGCATGGAAATCCTCACTTATCAAGGACCAGAAATCGTGACTACAAAGCGCGAAAACAAGTATGTGCTCACGGAGGCCTTCATCAATAAGATGAAAGTGCGCCAACTCGACGACTTTCCCAAGGAGGTTGTCCCACCGTTGAACAAATGTCTGATTGTCGGTGATCCCAATCCCCTCCATCAGTTGGAATTACAACTCAGAGTCCTACTGAAAGGAAAAGTGGATGTTTACCGTTCGGCCGGCTTCTTTTTGGAATGTGTGCCGCCGGGTGTAGACAAGAGTCTGTCGCTTCAGAGATTGCTCGACCGTCTTCATCTCACCCGTGAAGAGGTCATCGCATGTGGTGACGGATACAATGATCTCTCGATGATTCGCTTTGCAGGACTGGGCGTTGCCATGGCTAATGCTGCAAAGGAAGTGCAGGATGCCGCCGACTATGTCACATGGTCGAATGAGGAAGACGGCGTGGCGCATGTCGTAGAGAAGTTTGTGCTCAGAGCCGAGGAATAAAGATCGTTGTCGGTTATTCTGATGGTTGGCAAGCCAATATATGTAAACGGCAAGAAGGGCGGCATTCTTTTGTGAATACCGCCCTTCTTGCCGTATGTGGTTCTCCGTATGGATTTTGGAGCGGGAGATTATTCTCCGATGAGTTCCGTGAGCTGCTCAAAAGTGTTGGCCACAGGCATCAGCGTGTGATAGTCGCCACGTATCATGCCTTTGGCCTGCAAATAGTCGAGCAGTGCCACGAGGGGATCCCAAAAGCCGTTGACGTTGTAGATGATCACTTGCTTCTTGTGGTAGCCAATACTGCGCGAGGAAGCTACGGAGAATATCTCGTCGAGCGTGCCTACTCCGCCGGGTAGGGCCACCATGACGTCGCTCTGGGCCAGCATGAGATCTTTGCGCTGTGAGAGCGAGTCGCAGGGAATGTCTACGTCGACGCAGTCGCTCCTTCTTGAGCCCCGTTCCACAATGTCGGGAATCACGCCAATGGCTATGCCGCCGCCTTGGTGCACGGTCTGCCCGATGCACTCCATGAGACCGCTGTTGGTGCCTCCGAAGACGAGCGTGTGGCCCCGCTCGACCATCCACTGGCCCAACTGGCGGGCCGCAGCGAAATAGTCCTCGCCGATATTGTTGTTGGCCGAACAGAAAACGCCTATCTTCATTGCAGCAGCCTTTCTGCCATAGCCTTGCCCAAGGCCTCACAACGGGCCACGACTTCACTATTGAGTCCCTGTTTCATCTCGACGGGCTGCCCCACTGGCTCGAAGTGGATGGCCTGTTCGTTCCATTCTCCAATCTTCTTCACAGCCTTGCCAGCCCAGCTGTATGAGCCAAACCATCCGATGAGATGATTCTTGATGTCGCGGTTGGCCACTTCTTGCAGCAACACGTCCATTTCGTGATAGAGACCGGCATTGTAAGTGGGGGCGCCTACGATGAGTCCGCGGAAGCGGAAGATGTCGCGAAGGATGAAGGAATGGTGCTGTGTGGAGACGTTGTACATCACTATATTCTTCACTCCTGCCTGCGATGCTGCACGGGCAATATATTCAGCCATGCGCTCTGTGTTGCCATACATGGTGCCGTAGCAGATGACGAGGCCCGGGTCGGTCTCATAGAGCGACATGCGGTTGTACATGTCCACTACACGGGGGATCTCCTTGTGCCATACAGGGCCGTGGGTAGAGCAGATATAGTCCAGTTGCAGGCAACCTAACTTTTTGAGAGCGTTTTGAACGGGCACACCGTATTTGCCCACAATGTTGCTGTAGTAGCGCGTCATTTCCAGCCAGCACCATTCGGTGTCGATTTCGCTGTCGATGATTCCGCCATTGAGGGCACCGAAGCATCCGAAGGCATCGCCGCTGAAGATCACGTGGTCGGTGGCGTCGTAGGTCATCATGGTCTCGGGCCAGTGCACCATCGGCGTGAGGAAGAACTGCAAGTTGTGATGGCCCAGCGAGAGCGTAGTGCCATTGCATACCTCAAGCCTGTTGTCGTCGATGTGGTAGAAACCGTGAAGCATGTCGAAAGTCTTCTTGTTGCCCACGACCTTCACATTGGGATAATACTTGCGAAGCAGCGAGAGCGAGCCACTGTGGTCGGGCTCCATGTGGTTGATGACAACATAGTCGATGGGGCGGTCGCCCAACACCTCGCGCAGCCGTTCGAGGAACTGCATGAAGAAGCCTACCTCCACCGTGTCGATGAGACAAACTTTCTCGTCGTCGATGAGGTAGGAATTGTAGCTCACGCCATAAGGCAGCGGCCATAGTCCCTCGAAGAGCGCTTTCACGCGGTCGTTGACACCCACGTAATACACCTTGTCTGTTATTTCTATCATAATTGCTCGTTATTGATGTTTCATTTTCTCTCCAAATTCTTTCGAGACATAGTTGCTCTCGGTCTTGCAGCATTCGTTGGAGAAAAGCTGTGCCGTGGCGATGAGATTGTCCCATTGGCTCTCGGTAAGTCCGCTCTCGATGTCGCGTCGGGTGATGTTGTGCTTCAGCAGTCCGTAGACGAATCCCGCATTAAAGTTGTCGCCTGCGCCGATGGTGCTCACGGTGTTGGTCTTCTCTACCGGATAGCTCTTGGAAAGGCCATTGTCGGATCGCACTTCTACGGGGTCTTGTCCCTGCGTATAGATAAACTTGCGGCAATAGAAGCTGACCTCTGCATTGTATACCTTGTCGGCCGAATCTTTCTTGTAGAGCACCTCAAAGTCCTCGCGGCTGCCGCGCACGAAGTCGCTGTAGCCTAAGTTGTCGAGCAGGTTGGGGGTGATTTTCATGATTTCGTCGCTGTGGGATTTGCGGAAGTTGACATCGTAGTAGAGAATGGCTCCACGGTCGCGCGCATATTCCAGAAACCCGGCCACCTGCGGGCGCACCACGGGATTGACCGAGAAGAATGAGCCGAAGATCACCACGTCGTCGGGATGGATTTCTGGATAGCTGAATTCCAGCCGGTCGTGGGGATGATCCTTATAGAAGATGTAGTCGGCGTTGTTGTCATCGTCGAGGAAGGCAAGCGATATGGGCGACTTGCTGTCGGGAAACACGTTGACATCGTCGGCGTTGACACCGTTGGCGCGCAGAAAGCTGATGATTTCGTTGCCAACGCGGTCGTTGCCGGCCTCACTGATGAATCTGGTCTCTATACCGCAGCGTCCCAAAGATATTGCGGCATTGAAAGCGGAACCGCCCGGGACAGCGCAGATGGGCTGTCCGTTCTTGAAGATGATGTCGAGCACGGTCTCGCCAATTCCAATTACTTTTCTCATGATGTAAAACCGTTCATTATATAGGCCTTCGTTGTCGCTATGGTGGCGACTGAGTGCCCGACAGCAAAGGCCGAGGGTCTTCTTTTGTGCAAAGATACAGTAAATTGGCGAAATAACAAACTCCCAAAGATTTATTTTTCGCAAGCGGGCCAAATCTCAACGCGCCACGCTCTCCATTTCGCGGTGGTTTCCGTGCCCGCATGGAGTATGGAAGTGTTCACTGATCTGATCAGACGGCAGGGTAGTCGACCATGGCAGCCTTTCTATATTCGCTCTGACCAGGCCAGTCACCTGCTTGCAGGTAGACGTAGTTTGTATTGGGAAAAAATGACTTGTCACCTAATGAAACAGAATTTCACACGCATTGAACGGCGGTATCCTTACGGTGCGGGGTATAGCCTTTGCTCTGCACTTTCCTTCGCATCTGCATATAGCCGAAAAGCCTTGCAGGACTCATAGACAGTACCGGCCACATCCAAAGCCAAAAGCCAAGATGGACGGCATGGATAATTGTATAGAGATCCTTATGCAGAGAGTAGCCAATGGAACTCTCCAGATAAGCATGGTAGAACAGATAGACAAGATACGGAACTTCCACTATTCCCCCTTTTTTTATATAATAACCCAACCAGTCGAGGAAGTTCTTTGCCAGACTCTTCACAGCCTTATGTTCAAAGGAAAAGGGAACATCAAAAAGTCCGTTTTTGGCATAAGGTCTATAAATAGTGATATAAAAAGCGCATAAGGAAAGTATGTTGATATGATTCAATGTGCCAAAGGAAACAGAATCATTGAAGATGTACCTCAGAATCAAAACAGCAACGGCGCAGAAGACTACGTAAAGTAGCGCAAAGCCTGATAAAATCTTAAATTTCCCCATCATTTAAACATTTTGCTATTCAACAAACAACTATCTTCAACACAAAGAAACATTTATGGAAGGCCACAACCTTTAATAAAGGTGTACCTTTCAATGATAAATACTAATCTTTTCATAAATTTAGGTTTAATTTAATCTCTGGTAACTACTCAGTCTTTTTTTTGTCGGCGCAGCTAAGTTCTAAAGTTAAAGTCTTTTAAAGTTGTTCGTGACAGAAATCAAGTTTTGTTGTATTCCGCCGAGGTGTTACAAGTTTACATGGCAGGCG
>Ga0256405_10003589_pt1 | contig 31648 bp, 19 predicted proteins | sample RumenRJG_02DNA_FD_189096 | JGI IMG/M metagenome (GOLD analysis project Ga0256405, IMG submission 189096) | Bovine rumen microbial communities from Lethbridge, Alberta, Canada - RJG_02 | ecosystem: Host-associated > Mammals > Digestive system > Stomach > Rumen | place: Canada: Alberta...
TTGCCGAAAAGCCCCCAGACGGAGTAGTCCGGAGTCTGTTCCGAATCGCAGATGAATCCGTTGAACGGTGCGGCGTAGCGGCCTTCGATGAACGCGATCTTCCGTACCGGGGCGCCTTTCCGCGGATGGGTCTTGACGAAACGGAAGAAATCCCGGGTCATGTCGCGCTTGCCTTTGGTGAGCTGGTCATCCCACGCCTGCCGCTCCTCCTTGAACATGCAGAACAGGCTGTCTTCCTCGTAGATCATGTTTGCGCCCATCATCCACGGCTGGAACAGAGAGAGGAAATATTGTCCGAGATGCGTTTCATAATAAGGCTGGAAAGGATGCTGGATCGCGATATGGACGCCCCATTCGCCGTTGCGGAAAACCTCCGCGGCGGGACGGGCCTGGGAACAGAGATGCTGCGTGTGCGGAACCATCGTTTCCGAACGGATGAAGTCGATCCCCGCCATGTAGCAGTAGCGGTGGCCGCCGGAGGCGTCCCCGAACGCGGTATGCCCCGGAGCGGCTTTCTGCGCCCGTTCCACCTCGATCTTCAGGCGTCTGATGCAGTGTTCCATGGCAGTCTTCATGTCGTCGGACTGCCATTCTTCCTGCGGATCGAAAGCGTAGACCGCCCCGGGCCATTCGTGACGGCCGACATAATGGAGCATGCTGCCCGCGCCCCTGACCAGTGCGCCGCTGTCGAAATCGGTGGCCGCTTCCACATGGATATGATGTTTCCGGCAGAAATCCGCCCAGCGGAACAGCAGGTCATCCGCCACGGCTTCATGTCCGCTGCCGTTTCTCCGGTAAAGGAACGACCGGAAAACCACGATATTTCCCAATTTCGTCCGGGCAGTGTAATCCAGAAGCCAGTCCATCGTGCCGCTGCGGTCATGGGGGACCACGGTCATATCGTAGCCGACCGTGACTTCCGGCACTTCATCGGCAAGATCATACACTGCGGGGACAACCCCCTGCGTGCCGCCGGAAGTCCGGACAGGGACATTGATTCCGGGCGCATTCAATTCAAATTCAAACTCGTTCCAGCCTTTTTTCAGGTCCAGGGAACATTGTCCGCCCGGCCAGACGATTTCCGTATGATCTTCCCGCACGGCGAAAACGCTGCCATGAAGTTTTTCCCCTTTCAGCGCCCACGGCGGCAGAGAAAGCTGGAGATGATCGTAGCTGCAGTTCTGCAGGATGATGCGGCTGATGAGAAAATGATACTCGTCATGTCCGTTTTCGATTTCAAAGGTATGGCGGCCCGGTGCGACCTGAAAGCGCAGGAACAAATCCTCCAGCAGCTGCATGAACTGGTCGTGGCGGCGATAAAAACGGGTGTTTTCCACCAGAAGTTTTCCATCGCACCACAGCCGGACCGGGAAATAATCGTAAACCTGATTTTCCCTGCCCGGAGTATATTCACCCGCGGCCATGCAGACGAGATGAAGCAATTGTTCCGTATAATCTGATGTCGAATGGTCGACTTCCATTTCGAAAGAGAGTTTCTGATGAGGAGCGATCCATGCCGTCCTCATGCGGGCCCAGTCGTGCACCGGAACAGAGGTGAGATCATCGGCTTCCAGCACTTTCTGCCCCGGTTTCGCTTCCGGCCGGAACCAGTAATATCCGGTCCGCGTGACGATCACATGACACCCTAGGTATTTCGGCCCGACCGGGAATTCGATCCGTTGCATGGCAAGCAGCTCTTCCGCCCGGAAAGAGAAATTTCCCGAAACGGTTTTCAGATGGAAGACAGTGTTTTTTTCCGCCTCCGCCACGAAACGCACTCCGGCCAGGCCGCGCCGGGTGGTGCTCTTCCATTCCGGCCGGTCCAGTTTCGTTTCGACGGCACAATGTCCGGGTCCGAACCAAATCACGGGATAGTCCAGTTTGAAAGCCTCGAGGATGATCCCGTTTTCGCATTCGAGCAAACCATCCCAGCGAAAGAACGGATGATAGTGGCGGCGAGAATAGAGATATTGATACCCCCAGTCAATGCGAAAATCGATCTTCATGAAAATTGTTTCCTCATACATTACATTTTGCTTCAAAGCATCCTCAGGCTACTCGCCTTCCGAGCGTGGACTGAGGTCATCAGACTTGGCCTGGAGATCCCGAGATCCAATTCTCTCAGCGGTCCGGTAAGATAGCACATCTTTGCCGCAATTCCAGCGGCATTTGATCCGGGGGATGAGATCACCGACAGGAAATAAAGCCGGAAAAAAACTTTCATTTCGTGGTGAAAAAAGTGAAAACGGCCGGTTTTCCGGGATCATTATGACACGATGATGTTGTATACTTCAATTATAATGTCAAAACGGTTTTCACAGTTTGTTGTTCCGTTGCAATTCCGCAGGATGATATTATAGTATGCGGCATTCGGAGGAGAAAGAGAATTTTATGAAATTCAGAAATGCATCGCTCAAAAATGTCCGTCTTTCCGTCCCCTTCGTTTCCGGACGGATCCAGACCAACCACGAAATCACGATCCCTGCGAACTTGAAGAAATGTGAAGAAACGGGCCGGTTCCGTGCGTTCCAGTTGAATTGGAAACCGGGGATGCCGGACAAGCCGCATATTTACTGGGATTCGGATGTGGCAAAAGTGATCGAAGGGATGTCCTATGATGAAATGCTGTATCCGGATGCCGAACGCAGGAAGCTGCTGGATCGATATGTGGAGAAGATCGTGGCCTCTGCCGGAAAAGACGGCTATCTGAACAGTTATTTCAATGGGGTTGAACCGGAAAAGCGCTGGGAATGTCTCGGTTCCAACCACGAACTCTATTGCGCGGGGCATCTGATGGAAGCAGCTGCAGCCTATTTTCAGGCCACCGGGAAACGGAATTTTCTGGATGCCATGTGCCGCTATGCGGATTATATCGACTCCGTGTTCGGGAAGGAACCGGGAAAGCGCCGGGGAGTGCCGGGCCATGAGGAGATCGAACTGGCCCTCTGCAAACTGGCCGATGTTTCGGGGAATCCGAAGTATCAGAAACTGGCGGAATATTTCATCAACGACCGCGGCACCGAACCGAACACTTTCGACGAAGAGCAGATCCGTTTAAGTTCGGAGCCATTCACGCCATACATGAAGAAAGAGTTCCAGGCACATTTGCCTGTCCGGGAACAGACCGAGGCTGTCGGGCACGCAGTCCGGGCACTCTATCTTTATTCCGGGATGGCGGAGCTGGCGGACCGGACCGGGGATCCCGCCCTGCTGCGGGCCTGTGAAACTTTGTGGAAAAGTGTAACGGAACAGAAAATGTATTTGACCGGAGGGATCGGCTCCATTCCGGCGGGGGAACGTTTTGGAAATCCATGGCATCTGCCCAATGATTTCACCTATGTGGAATCCTGTGCGGCGATCTCCGTGTGTCTTTTTGCCCGCAGGATGCTGAATATCACAGGAGACGGCAAATACGCCGATGTTCTGGAACGGACTCTCTGCAATGCGGTCCTTTCCGGGATCTCCCTGGATGGATACCACTTTTTTTATGCCAACCGTTTCCAGCTGGATGCCACTGTGGAAGACCATCTGAACGGGACCGGATATTCCACCCAGCGGGAAGAATGGTTTTTCTGCTCCTGCTGTCCCACCAGTTTCTGCCGTTTCCTGCCGCAAATCGGGAGCTTCTCCTATTCCGAATCCGCCGATGGGATGCGGATCGATATCCCCTTCGCCGGGGAAGTGTCGGCCGGAGGGATGGATATATGCGTCAAGGGAGGCTATCCTTACGACGGGAAAATCACGGTGGAACTGTTGAACACTCCGGGGCAGCGGACCCTTTCCCTGAGGATCCCCGGATGGTGCCGGAAATGGACCCTTTCAGTCAATGGGACAGAATGCCGCCCGGCGCTGACAAATGGATATGCAGAACTTTCCCGCAGCTGGAAGGCGGGCGATCAGGTGACGCTTTCCCTGGAAATGCCGGTCCGCAGAGTGTATGCGAATCCGCACGTCACTTCCTGTTCCGGTCAGACGGCGCTGATGCGCGGGCCTCTGGTGTATGTGCTGGAATCCGCGGATCAGCCGGGAATGGAATTCGAAAGGATCCTTCTTCCTTCGGATGCGGAATTTGAACTGATTCCCGCTGAAAATCTTCCGGAAGGGACCGTTGCCCTGCGGTTCCAGGGACGGGAGGAAGAATCTTTCCCGGATGAAGTCCTGTACCGTGAAGAACCCCCGGTCCGGAAACCGGGAACCGTTACACTGACGGCGATCCCATACGCCCTTTGGGGGAACCGCGGGAAAGGGTACATGCGGCTCTGGCTCCGGACCTGCTGAAAACAGCTGCAGGTCAATCCACGTTGAGGATCTCCCGCTGGACCTTGCTCCGGTATTCTCCCGGGGTCATGGAGTGCCGCTGAAAAAACTGCCGGCGGAACTGTGCCGGGTCGTTATAGCCGACTTCATACAGGATCTGCGAGATGGTCAGCGAGGTGCGCGCCAGAAAATCACAGGCATGGGAAATGCGCTGCTCGTGCATCTCTTCGATGATCCCGTGTCCAAAATATCTCCCGAACACGTGCCCTAAATAATTGGCACTGCATCCCAGTTCCGCAGCGATCCCGCTGGTCGTCAACGGCTCCAAGTAGCGTGTGACCAGAATATGTTTGGCTTTCGCGGCCAAAGGCGGAAGTTCATCGGAAAGGGAATTATTTGGCTGAGCCTGACCGGCAGAGATTTTCTTCCGGAAAACTTCATGCAGGATCAAACCCGCCACGGCATCCGTTTTTTCCGTGTCCGGGACCGGATCGCATTTCAGGTCCTGATAAAACTGGATCAGGGTGTTCAGCCGGACGATATCGGAAAGACGCATTTTCCGGTCCGCATGGATCAGCATTTTTTCCGACTCTTTGTTTTTCGGCAGGAAATGGATCCAGTGAAACGAAAGACCTTTGGCATAATTCTCCGTTCCGCCATGTTTTACCATGGGCGGGATCAGCAGGACATCCCCCTTCCGCAGCAGAAAACTCTGATTTCCGCAGAACATCCCCAGTTGACCATTGAGGACCACGATCAACTCCCAGTTGGAAATTTTACGTGTGATATGCCGGCCGCGTCCGCCGGAAAGAAAACGACCGCATTGAAGCCCTTGCAGCGCTGGTATCATTCCTGATCCTCCTTCCTATTTTCAGACAACCCGTCCCGCGCTCAGATGGAAGGAACCGCCGCCCGGAGGATATCCAGATATCCGGCGCTTTCCAGCCGTTCCCGTCTGCGGACGAACGCATGGTAATCCTTCCGGTCCGGCATGCTCCACGCACACTCGGAATAGGCAAAAATCCGCGGCAGGATCTTCTGCATGACCCGCCACTCCGGAACAGTTTCCGTCCAGAGACAGGCCTCCGTCCCCAGAATGGAATCCTTCACCTTGTCTGCCCAGATGATGTATGGATCCGCCATGTAAACGCCGCGTTCCGACAATTCAAACATCCATGATTCATACGGTTCGCCGGGATCCGCCGGATAATCGAAATAAAAGGAATTATGCACGGAATAGACCACCTGGTTCCCGTCCTGAGCCAGACGGATCGGTTCCCGGATATCCAGCCATGCCTGCATAATGGTGCGCGGATCGTATTTCTGCCCGGAACAAGTCCCCCACAGCATGGGGATCCGTCCCCGGGAAAGGACGAATTGCGTCAGTTCGTGCATGAACTCATTTTCCAGCCGGCGAAAGCCTTCCGCCTTCCGTTCTTTCAGCGCGTCCTGACAGCGCGGACATTTTTCCCAGGCGGACGTTCCGGCTTCGTCGCCGCCGAGATGGATGATTTTACTGCGGTGAAACAGATCCATGAATTCTTCGAGGAGCTGTTTCAGGAATGGAAGACTTTCCGGGTTTCCGAGGCAGAACTCACTTCCGGGACGGGATCTGTCGCAGGCCAGATCCGGCCGGAGCGAAAGAAGCCGGCGGGAATGCCCCGGCACGTCCATTTCCGGTAAAACCCGGATCCCAAGCTTCTCCGCAAAATCCACGATCCCGCGGATCTCCTCTTTTGTATAGAAACCGTCTTCATATTCTCCTTTTCCGGCGAGACCGGGCACAAGTCCGGTCTCCCAGCGCCAGGCCTGATTGTCGGAAAGGTGCCAGTGGAACAAATTGATCCGGAACGCAGCCAGGAAGAAGAGCAGTTTCCGGATGGTTGCCGCACTCTGAAAATGACGTGCGCTGTCCAGCATAAAACCGCGCCAGCCGAAACGGGAAGAATCCTCCACACTGCCGCAGTCCAGAAAAGCGGTGTTGCGATGCCCTCTGACCATCCCGGCGGCAAGCATTTGAACGAGGGCACTGGTCCCGTAGAGGAATCCGTTTGCATCGGACGCCACCAGAAAAATCTTTCCGGGCGTGACCGCCAGTTTCCATGCTTCGCGCACCAGGCCCGGATCTTGCCGCAGGATCAGGCCGGCGGCAGCCTCGTCGGATCCGGACATCTTGATCCCCAGCACTTCGCAGGCAGCTTTCAAAAAAGAAAAAACTGCCGCTGCTTCCTGAGGATAAGAAACGGAATGCAGCCCGGTTATCAGAAAACGGCCTTCCGCATAAGAGATTTTTGCCGGAACCGGGATCAGATATCCAAAAGTCCCATCACACATATGACACTCCTCTCTGAATATTCCTTCCCCCGATCAAAAATAATATATCCTGATTTGGAAAAAAGTCAAACCGGCCAACCGGATGACCGTTGATCTCAGACTCGATATCACGCTGCAAAAAGCGTTTTTGACACTATTATATACAAATACACCTTCTTGTAAAACAGGGTTTCCGTGATATAATAAATTGTAAACGGATCAGGAACAAGGATGAAGGCATTTCCCGGACAGAACAAAAATTCGTATCAAGCAAACAGAAATAAGCAATTCGTCAGTATTGATTCTGATCGTGAAGAGTTTATAAGAATCACCACCTTCATTCAGCTCCCCATGAAGAAACAAGATCGATGAAAGGAAGACAAGATGAAAAAGAAGAGCCGCCCAAATCCCTATCTCCCGTTTTTTCTCTCACGTTTGAAGCATGAAGCGGCGGGCCATTTTACGCTGATCGAACTCCTGGTCGTCATTGCGATCATCGCCATTCTTGCCGGCATGCTGCTGCCGGCTTTGAACAAGGCCAGGGAGACAGCAAAAAACATGCAATGCTTAAACAATCTGAAAACGTTCTGTTCGGCATTCAACATGTATTTTTCCGACAACAACGATTTCATCGTACCGAGTCCATCGAGTAATAATAAGGGCTGGTGTTCTTATATTTTTCCATACGTTGTCCAGAATGGCGACAAAGCCAGCGGCTATACTCGGAAGACGTCTGTCGATGCTGACGGTATCTACAGCGGCGGGGTCCTTCGAACAACCCCGGCAGGACTGTTTTTCTGTCCGAAATCAAATGTCAATAATCCTCAATTCAAGGGCACTGCGTCAGCCCCCAAGGGGTATTTCCCGACTTATGATGTCGCAAAAAGATTTGTAGCTAAGGATAATTTGCCGAAACTGTGCGCAAAACGTGTTTATCTGAAATCATATACAGTTTCCGAAGGAACCACTGCTCTGATGTATAATACTCGCGTGACTCACCTCCTGCCGGATGCGGTTGTCATGACTGAAACCAATATTTCAGGTTGTTCGGATGGATACTATAGTTCAGGGCAATATAAGTTGGAAGAAACGAATAACTATCCTGCCGTAAGTGGAAAAAGTCCGGCATGGAATCATCACGATGGACGGGCGAATTTCTTTTTCCTCAACGGATCGGTCAAAACATACAAATACAGCCCGGCAGTGTATGATGACACTGAATACAAATTCAGAAAATAAAGATTCCCTATGAAGAGAGGAATTTTGTCATGAGTATTATTGATTGGATGATCGTGATTTTACCGATGGGATTCCTGCTGGGAGTAGCTTTTTACTCGCGGAAGTATGCCCGTGATGTGGTGGATTTCCTTGCCGCGGGGCGCATTGCGGGGCGTTATGTGCTGGCTGTCGGGGCATTGGAAGGAGCCCTTTCCGTTATAACCCTGGTTGCGGGATGCGAACGTAATTATCAGATCGGTTTCTCCCTGGGATTCTGGCATGCTATCGTTGCTCCGATCGGAATGTTTATCGCATTGTCCGGCTATTGCGTTTACCGCTGGCGTGAAACCCGCTGTCTCTCCATTGGGCAGTTTCTTGAATTGCGTTACGGCAGTAAATTCTTCCGCGTTTTTTGTGCTGCCCTCCGGACGATTGCGGAGCTGGTCACCAATGCCATTGGTCCCGCCATCGCCACAAACTTCTTTATCTATTATCTCGGTCTTCCCCACCGTATCACCTTTATGGGGATCAACCTTCCGTGCTACGCAATAATTGTTACGCTCTGTCTGTGTCTGGCCGTTCTTTTCATTTGGCCGAGCGGACGGATTTCATTGCTTATCACCGACTGTTTCCAGGGCCTGGTCTCCTATCCGATTTTTGTCATTATCGTCGGGTACATCCTCCTTCATTTCTCCTGGTGGGACGATATTACACCGATCATGTGGAACCGTGTTTCCGGACAGAGTTTCCTGAATCCGTATGATGTTTCGCAGTTCCGTGACTTCAATTTGTTTGCTCTGGTTGTTTCGCTTTGTGGCCAAATCTTAAATAGAGCCAGCTGGTTCGGCAACGATGCAAACGGCGCGGCCAGGACTGCACATGAACAGAAAATGTCTGGGGTATTAGGGGCATGGCGAAACGGTTTTTCCGGGCTGATGACTCTGCTTATAGCCAACGTTTCTAAAGGTTGTTTCAGGTCCGCTGAATCCTTGGATCAGCTGGTCCATGAGTTCAGTAAAATTCCCGATCAATTCCTACGAGATTTACTTTATTTCCATGATACTGTCCATCGGCGGCTACGTTGTCGGGTCTCTTCTCACTTACAAGCCATACGACTTGGATAAACTGCTCCATCGCGGGAAATACGCCGATAAGCCTGCTCCTCCGCGAATGAAGTGGACCATCCGGAATGTCTTTGCGAAACTGATCGGCATTTCCCCGGAATATACGCTGGGCGACAAAATCATTGCCTACTCCGTTTTCGGCTATTCCTTCGTTTACGGCGTTGTGATCGTCTTCGGCGGCATTGTGATTTGGAATGCATTCTACAAATGGCCGGATCAATGGTGGTCCATCAAATTTTTCATTACGAGCCTGATAGTCCCAGGGATCATCGCCAGTATATCGACCGTATGGTTCATGTGGGGCGGCATTCGGGATATGAAACGGCTGTTCGTCGACCTGGAAAAACGCAAAGCTGATGAAAACGACAATGGACAGGTTTTGGAAGAAAAGCAATAAACTGCGGCAAGGCATGAAACAACAGTAAGTGGTTGATGACGAGTTTAAAATAAATGGAGCGGGTGAAGGGAATCGAACCCTCATACTCAGCTTGGGAAGCTGGTGCACTACCACTGTGCTACACCCGCATGATACTATTAAAATAGCACGACATGAAGCAACTTTCAAGTCCGGATCGCAAGTTTTTTGTCAGAATCAAGTTTCCATTCCGGATTTCCGGTTGAAATTTCTGCCGGGAAGCGGTATGTTACGGCTATAATATGTGAGGTTGAAATCATGACCGAATATGAGGTGACCGCCGCCGTGATCCGGCGGAACGGGATGATCCTGCTGTGCGGACGGAGAGCCGGAGCGGAACTGGAAGACTGTTACGAATTCCCCGGCGGGAAAGCGGAACGGGGCGAAAGTCTTTCCGAGTGTCTGCGGCGCGAAATGCGCGAAGAACTCGGGACGGATGTTTACGTGCTGGATGAACTGGGCGCGAACACGGTGGTTTTCGGCGAAAAGATTTATCATTTGCATTTCCTGCGGGCGGTGCTGCGGAGGGGCGCTCCGGAACCGGAACCGAAGGAAGGGCAGGGGATGAACTGGTTCCGGACGGAAGAACTGGACCGGGTCCGGATGCTTCCCGGCGACGTCGAGATGGCAAAACGGCTGGCGGATGCGGAAAAAATCGAAAAATCCTGATTTCAGGACAATAAATTGTTTTTCGAAGCGTTATATGGAGTAAAGCGAAAGCAAATGAAAGACATCGGGCAAGAGGTTGAAGATAACATACTCATTCAGGAGTATCTGTCCGGGAATGACGGTGCGTTCACGGTGCTGTATGAGCGCTACAAGTCATTGCTATACAGTTATCTGAATCGGTTGCTGGATGGGGACCGCAGTACTGCGGATGATCTTTTTCAACAGACTTGGATCAAGGCGGTGGATCAGCTGTCGAAGTATGAAGACCGGCAGCAGTTCCGCTCGTGGCTGCTCCGGATCTCCCACAACCTGACGATCGACCACTTCCGCAAGTGCGGACGACTCGGTCAGTATGAGGCGGGCAGTCTGGACGACGAGGAAGCCGCGATCGATCCGGCGGGCCATGGCAATGAGCCGTGGCGCGGGATGCACCGGGAGGAGCTGGAAAAAGCTGTCAGCGCCGCGGTCGGGGAACTTTCTCCGGAATTGCGGGAGGTGTTCCTGCTGCGGAACGAAGATGTTCCGTTCCGCGAGATCGCCGCGATCCAGAACTGTTCGATCAATACGGTCCTGGCTCGGATGCAGTACGCTTTGAAAAATCTCCGCAAGAGTCTTGCGGACTGGAATTCCTGAAGATCAGGAGGTGGATGATGAAAACGGAAAAATGCAGCAAGATGATGAACCTCTTTCTGAGGGGGGAGCGGTCGGAAGACGTGGTGAAGCATCTTCAGGAGTGTCCCGACTGCCGGGAACTGGCGGCTTTGAGCCGGGCGGTTTGCGGAGCGGAGGAGCCCATGAAGGTCCCGGAAGAACTGGACCGTGCGGTCCTGGCTTACGCAGCGGCGAAAAAGCGTCCGGCCGTGCGGGCGTGGGATTTCTCCTTTATCCTGCGTCATGCGGTCATTCCCGTTGCTGCTGCGGCCATGGTCTGCGTCGGATTGGTATTTGCCTTCCAGCAGCCGGGTGAACAGCACCGGAAAACGCTGGTGCAGGTTCAGAATCAGGGGCAGTATGACCTGGATCTGGTCGATTCCGAGGTGCTGATGCTTTCCTCCCGGATCCAGAATGCTTCCGCGCAGCTCAACCGGACCGAGGTTTTCAGCGGGATCAATGAATAACATTTGGGAGATGAAGCAATGATGATTTCTGCGGTTCGAATTCTGATTTTGAGTGCGGGCATCCTGTCCGGTCTGCTGGTTTCTGCCGATGAACCTGCTCCGGCCAAAAAGGAAATGCGGCATGGACCTGACCCCGGCCGCAGGTTCCGCAGGCGGCCGCCGAAGGCGTTTTTTGCCAAACTGACCGACGCGGAACGGGCCGAGATCGACCGTCTGGCGCGCGAGGGGAAAAAGGATGAGCTGCGGAAGGTCGTGCGGGAACTGATGTTCAAATATCGTCCCGAGGAAATGAAACAGTTGGATCAGCTCAGCGAACGGTATCTGAAAACCGCCGATGAAAAGGAGCGTGCCGCCATCCGGCAGGAAATGGAAAAACTTTCCCGGATCCTGTTCCGGAAACGGCAGGATTTCACCCGGAACAATATCGCCGAAGCGGAAAAGCAGCTCCGGCGTGCCCAGCAGGACCTGGAACGGCTGAAAAACCATTATCAGCGCAATGAGCAGAATGCCGAAAAAATCATTGCCGAACGTGTGGACCAGATGTGTGTGCCGCCGGAAAAACGCAAATGGGGCAAATTCCCGGGCAAGCCGGAAAAGCAGGCTTCCGCGCAGGCGAAACCCTGAAATTTATTCCTGAGAGACCTTCTGGATCCCATGAGCTTTATTCCGCTCACGGCTGTGATATTTGAAAATATTAAGCTGTGATTTGGTTGCGGCTGCAAGCCGGATCGCGGGAAAATACATGCATCATTTTCTGCTGATCCCGAGCCGTTTCATGCGGTAGTTCATCATCCGCGGCGACAATCCCAGTTCGCGTCCGGCAGCGGAAAGGTTGCCATTGCAGCGCTCGATCGCCTCGTTCAGAAAACGGCGTTCACAGTTGGCCAGCATCTCTTCCAGCGTGCCCGGAACGGAATTCCCGGAAGATTCGGAAAGGGCCTGCAGCGACGGCGGCAGGTTGTATGGATGAATGCAGTCGTCCGCGGCAGTCAGAACGGCGCGTTCCATGCAGTTTTCCAGTTCGCGGACATTTCCCGGCCAGCTGTAAGCCATCAGCGAATGGGTCGCATCAGGGGATATACGGGAGATTTTCTTGCTGTATTTGAGATTGAGCATTTCAATGAAATGTTCCGCCAGCAGAATGATGTCGCTTCCCCGCTGCGCCAGGGAAGGCATCATGATCGGGAAAATGTTCAAACGGTAGAAGAGGTCTTCCCGGAAAAGCTTTTTCGCCATCAGGTCTTCCAGATTGCGGCTGGTGGCGGCGAGGAAACGCACATCGGAACGGAGTTCCTCGTTGCTTCCGACCCGGGAGAAAGTCCGTTCCTGCAGGAAGCGGAGGAGTTTTACCTGGGTCTGCATGGAAAGGTCGCCGATCTCGTCCAGGAACAATGTCCCGCCGTCGGCGGCTTCGGCGCGTCCGATCCGGCGGGCGACCGCGCCGGTGAACGCTCCTTTTTCATGGCCGAACAGTTCGCTTTCGACCAGATTTTCCGGCATGGCGGCACAATTCAGCGTGATGAACGGTTTGTTCTTACGGGCGGAAAGTTCCACGATGGCATGGGCCAGCAGTTCTTTGCCGGTGCCGCTGGCGCCGCGGATCAGGACCGTGGCATCGGTCGGAGCCACCTGCCGGAGTTCGGTATAGACCTGCTGCATTTCGCGGCAGTTGCCGATCAGTTTGCCCGGTGCGTTCTGCAGCAGGTCGCGCAGTTTCTTATTTTCATCCAGCAGGCTTTGTTTTTCCTGATGCTGCAGGAGACATTCGGATGCAGAGTCGGCGGCGATCCCGGCGAGGATCTCCAGAAAGGCTACGTCGCTTTCCAGATTGGTTTCTTCGGTGATCGGACGGTCTACCGAAAGGGTCCCGATCACTTCCTCATGATGGATCAGCGGAACGCAGATGAACGCCGCGGGTCCGTCGTAATGGTGTTTCCCCGTGCGGTTGAGAAAACGCGGATCGGTGCGCAGATCGGGTATGACGTGGCTGCGTCCGGTCTGGGCCACATGGCCGGTGATACCTTCGCCGAGATTGTAGAATCCCTTTTTCTTTTCCGCAGGGGTCAGTCCGTGGGACGCTTCGATCCGGAGCGTATCTCCGTATCGGAGCGAGAATGTGCCGCGGCGCATTCCCATTTCGCGGTCGATGATCTCCAATACCTTTTCCAGCATGAGCTCGACATCGCGTCCGTGGATCAGCACCGAACTGATCTTCTGTATCACCAGAATCTGCGGATGGACTTGAGTTTTCATAACTGTATAATATACATCCTCCGGGGCTCATTATCAAGCGGCGAAAAAATTATTTTCCCGACAAAACACAGATTTCATACCTGGCCCTTTCCTGGTTGGAAGCAATTCAGTCAACAGTTAAAATCATATCCCGCGCGACCGTGGAAAATGAACTTGACTTGGCGTATGTGATGAACCCGCAGTAAACTCAATTCCCGTGCCGGGCGGGAAATCCCGGCAACCTGAACTCAATGTATATCATGAAAGTTAAGGATTGTAATAGTCTTCATGCTTCGGAACGACGCTGGGCAAACTGAAAAGCAGGATGAGGCAAAAGAGTGACAGACCAGCGCAAACAAGAAAGATCGTTTGAAACTGGGAAACAGGAAAAATCCAGAATTTCCAGGTTGCGGCAAGGATTCCGTTTCCCAGCAGCAGCGATGCCACAGTTCTGCCGCAGGCGGTCCCGACCATCTGGTATGTTTGGGTGAAGGCGCTTGCCATCGTGATGTTTCCCGGCCGGGCCAGCGCAAGGATTTCCTGCGATACCACGCAGCCGAAACAGGCAAAAGAAAAATTCCCGGCGAAAAGAAGCAATGCCATTGCCCACGTCAGATAAGGAATACCTTCCCTGCAAAAAAACAAACCAAGCGGGATCAATATATATGCGGCATGGATGATGAATTGCAAATTCCTCGTGCGGATTTTATGCACGATCCTGCCGTAGAGGAAAAATCCGCAAATACTTCCTCCGATCCCGGCAGTGGAAAGAATTTGAACCGCATTGTCGCCGTAATGCAAGCCGTTTTTCAAATAGACCAGCGTTAAAGGGAGAACAGCGGAAAATGCCAGCGAAAGGAACCCGATGTAAACGGCAAATCCTACCAGCGGAGCGTTTCGGATGGAGGTCTGAAATGCGTGTTTCAGATCATATTTCCCGAGTTCATGTTTGTCCAGGCCGATCTTTGAAATGAAGTAGAAACGCCCAAGAGCAAGCAGCCCGGCTATCCCGATCACGGTCTGCAGTAACCAGACAGGCGGCTTTTTACCCATAAAGACACCGATCAGGCAAAAGACACTGCCGGACAGGATGTAATAAGAGAAGCGCATGAATCCGAAAAAATCACTGCGTTCAGACGGCTTCAGAATATCACCGAGAATCGGATACCATGCTGCCGTCCAAAGCGGTTTCGATATGCAAAACAGGAAACAGCCGGACAAGACGATATATTTCGCCGATCCGATCCCGAAAAAAGGGGCCGATGCCATCAGAAGATAGGAAAAACACGCAAGAGAACAGGATACGGCGACAATTTTTTTTGACCCGAGTTTGTCAACCAGCCCGGAGGCCGGAATCAAAAGAAGCATGGAGCAAAATCCAGCCATTCCGGTGGAAAGCATCGTCAACGTATTGCTTGCTCCAAGCATGACAAAATAAAGAATGATGATGGCCGAATTTTCCAGCATGACATCGGCAAAACATCCAAACCAGGTTGAGGCATAAGCGTATATTCTGAATTTTCTTCTGACAGGATCCGACAATGTATCGACATAGGAAATCATTTTTTTTCTCTTCGGGCAGCATGCTTAATGTTATTCAAGATTGAATCTTTCCGGATATGACAGCCATCCGGTCTGATGACTCTGCCGCATTTTCCAGACAGTGCGGAGGATGTTTTGGGCTTCACAAAAAGGTCCGAGGGCTTTTTTCTGCTCTCTTTGGGCTCCGGATCGCGGGATGCCGAGGATGTGTTTGCTCATTCTGTTGCTCCTTTCTTTTGAGAATGAACGGAGCACGACAGCTCGGAATTGAGAAAACGAAATGCGGACTTTGCAGAAACCGCAAAGCATCAATTTTCGCATCTCCAGTCTAGTCGCGAGACAGCCATGCTCAAGTTTGTTGTGGCGTCTCCTGGCTTTCGACCCGTTTATATCCGTCTGCGAAGCATTTCCGACTTGCATCATTGGGATATCGACCGGAATCTTCCCGCTTTCGCAGTGATCCCGATCCGGTTCCTATCGATTACAGTAGCGCGTCTGCGCCGGATTTTCACCGGACTTCCGTTTCACAACAGAAACTTATGTTAACGTAATATACACCATATATCGTTTTTTTCAATCGGCAGATTTTCCTGCCGCGGGAAAAATCACGGACATGGTTTCCGGTCTCCATCGGACAGCTGGACCCAATGGTGCGGCACCACCGCATTCACAGTCTATTCTGTTCAAGACCCCGCATGTCCCTCAGGCTCACGCCAGATCGGCCTTGATCTTTTCCACGGTGTCCCGGGCGGATGCCATTGCCCGGACCACCAGCGACGCGCCCGACGCACAATCCCCGGCGGCATAAATATGACGTTCCGGAGATGCGATGATCCCGTTGCGCGCGGTCAATTCCAGCTGCAGTTCCGCAGCCAGCCCTTCGTGCGGAACGCCCGTGAAGCCCATGGCCAGCAGGACCAGATCGGCTCTGATCGTGCGTCCGGTGTTTGCCAATGCGGCCGGTTTCAGCGGCCTGCCTTCCGGCGAAAATTCCCATTGGACCGTGTGGACCTCCACCCCGGACACTGCGCCGTCCTTCCCGACGAAACGGTCGCTGGCCAGGTTCCATTCCCGGACACAGCCTTCCTTATGGCTGGAACTGGTGCGGAGCATCCACGGCCACGCGGGCCAGGGGGTCGATGCGGACCGCTGTTCCGGTGGTTGCGGCATGATCTCGATCTGCCGGACGCTTTTCGCCCCTTGACGGATCGCGGTACCCGCGCAGTCGCTGCCGGTGTCGCCGCCGCCGATGATGAGCACGTCCTTGCCTTTCGCACTGACCGGAACTTCGTTCAGTTCGCCGCTGTTGACCCGGTTCTGCCCCTGCAGGAATTCCAGCGCGAAATGGATCCCTTTCAACTCCCTTCCCGGAATGGGCAGATCACGCGCCGCGGGTGTGCCGATCGCCAGCACCACGGCATCGAAATTCCGCAGCAGGTACGTCCCGGAAATATCCTTGCCGATCCGGGTGTCCGCGGTAAAAACGATCCCTTCCTGTTCCATGACCGCCAGCCGGCGGTCGAGAACGCTTTTCGCCAGTTTGAAGTCGGGAATGCCGTAGCGGAGCAGTCCGCCGGGCCGGTGATTCGCCTCGAACACCGTCACGGAAAATCCGGCCCGGTTCAGTCCTTCCGCGGTGAAAAGTCCTGACGGACCGCTTCCGATCACGGCGATCTTCCGTCCGTTCCGTTTTTTCGGGATCACCGGGTGGACATAACCGGCGGCAAAGGCGTTTTCGATGATCCGCTTTTCGCATTGCCGCACCATGACTGCTTCCCCGTCCACGCCGCAACAGCAGGCGCTTTCGCAGAGGGCGGGACACACCCGGCTGGTGAATTCCGGGAAGAAACTTGTCTGCGCCAGGATCGAGTAAGCGGTTTTCCAGTCGCCCGCGGCGGCCGCGGCATTGAAATCGGGGACCTGGTTGGAGAGCGGACAGCCCGCACCGTGACAGAAGGGGATGCCGCAGTTGTGGCAGCGTTCCATCTGTCCGCGGATCTCCGCTTCCGTGAAGGTCCGTTCCACTTCCTGAAAATCACGCCGCCGTTCTTCGACCGGCCGGTAAATCTGATGAATTCTCTCTTGCATATCAGCAGTTTCCTTTTGCTTGGAGTGCGTTGCGGTATTCGACCGGGAAGATGCGCACGAATTTCGCCCGGTACTGTTCCCAGTCGGAAAGCATGGCGGATGCTTTGGCGCTGCCGGTTTCCTTCCGGTGCTCTTCGATCAAAGCCTTCAATTCTTTTTCCGCCTCGCTTCCCGGTTCGATGCTTTCCAGGTCGATCCCGTCCGGATTGCAGGAAAGGTCGAAATGTCCTTTTTCGTCATAGACATACGCCAGTCCGCCGGTCATCCCGGCGGCAAAGTTCACGCCGACGTGTCCGAGGATTACCACCCGTCCGCCGGTCATGTATTCGCAGCCGTGGTCGCCGATCCCTTCCGCCACCAGGGTCATGCCGCTGTTGCGGATGGCGAACCGTTCGCCCGCGATACCGTTGATGAAGATCTTGCCCGAAGTGCCGCCGTATCCGATCACGTTGCCGGCGATCACGTTGTTTTCGGCCGGATAATCCGCCTCGGGCGGTTTCCGGATCACGATCTTGCCCCCCGAAAGGCCTTTGCCGACAAAGTCGTTGGCTTCGCCTGTCAGTTCCAGCGTCACGCCCGGTGCCAGGAAAGCGCCGAAACTTTGTCCCGCCGTCCCGGTCAGACCGATCCGGATCGTGTCTTCCGGCAGTCCTCCCGGCCCGAACCGGTCCGCGATGATCCCGGAAAGTTCCGTTCCGGCTGTGCGGTCGGCGTTGCCGATCACGACCTTGAGCGTCTCCGCTGATCCGTCCAGTTTCAGTTTCCCGAGCAGTTCCCGACGGTCGAAGTTTTCCAGTTCCGCCTTGACATGGGACGGATCGAAATGCCGTTCCCCGTCCGGCGCCGGCTTCAGCAGCAGACTGAAATCAAGGTTTTGCGTCTTGTAGAAATCAATGGCGTGATCGGTTTCCAGCAGGTCGCTCCGGCCGCAGGCTTCCTCCAGCGAATGCAGACCCAGCTGCGCCAGATATTCCCGGACTTCGGCCGCGATGAAACGCAGGAAATTGATGATGTATTCCGGTTTCCCGGCAAAATGTTTCCGCAATTCGGGGTCCTGCGTGGCCACCCCCATCGGACAGGTGTTGCTGTGGCACTGCCGCATCATCACGCAGCCGAGACAGACCAGAATGGTGGTGGCGAATCCGAATTCTTCCGCTCCGAGCAGGGCGCCGATCACCACGTCGCGTCCGGTCTTGAGCTGGCCGTCCACCTGCAGTTTCACACTGCCGCGCAGTCCGTTGAGCACCAGGGTCTGCTGGGCCTCGGCAATACCGAGTTCCCACGGCAGACCCGCATATTTGATGCTGGTGAGCGGGGAAGCGCCGGTGCCGCCGTCGTGACCGGAGATCAGCACCACGTCGGCCTTGGCTTTGGCCACGCCCGCAGCCACGGTCCCCACGCCCGGTTCGGAGACCAGTTTGACCGAGATCCGTGCCTTGGGATTCGCGTTGTGCAGATCGTAGATCAGCTGCGCCAGGTCCTCGATGGAATAAATGTCGTGATGCGGCGGCGGCGAGATCAGCGTGACTCCCGGCATGGCATGACGCAGTTTCGCCACGAATTCGTTGACTTTGTAGCCGGGCAGCTGGCCTCCTTCTCCCGGCTTGGCCCCTTGCGCCATCTTGATCTGGATGTCTTTCGCGTTCCGCAGATAGCTGATCGTGACCCCGAAACGTCCGCTGGCGACCTGTTTGATCGCACTGTTGAACTCGGTCCCGAACCGTTCGGCGTTTTCTCCGCCTTCGCCGCAGTTGCTCATCGCTCCGCAGCTGTTCATGGCTTTCGCGATCGCCGTATGCGCTTCCGGACTCAGGCTGCCCAGACTCATCGCGCCCGAAACAAAATGTTTCAGGATGCTTTCCACGCTTTCCACTTCCTCCAGCGGAATGCTCCTGGTTTCCTTGAAACGGAAAAGACCGCGCAATGTGCACCAGTGATGCGCCTGATCGTCGATCAGATGGCTGTATTCCTTGAACTTCGCATAATTGCCCTGCTGCACCGCCTGACGGAAAGCCGCCAGCGACTGCGGCGTCCAGAGATGCGCTTCGCCGTCCTTCCGGTATTTATATTGTCCCCCGGCCGGAAGCAAAGCGGCGTCCGGTTCGGCCGCGCGGGCCCGCTGGACCGCTTCGCGTGCGATCTCGTCCAGCCCGATCCCGCCGATCCGGGAAATGGTCCCCGGCAGAAATTCGTCCAGGAATTCCCGGTTCAGCCCGACCGCCTCGAATGCCTGTGCGGACCGGTAGCTGCGGAGCGTGGAAATGCCCAGTTTGGACATGATTTTCAGCAAACCTTTTTCCACGGCATGGATGTAGTTGCCGGCCGCGGTGACCGGATCGGCGGCAACGGCTCCGGAACGCGAAAGCGCCGTGACGCTTTCCAGTGCAAGATAGGGATTGACCGCGGTCGCGCCGAACCCGAGCAGCAGGGCGAAGTGCATGACTTCCCGCACTTCGCCGGATTGGACGATCACCCCGGTTTCCGGACGCAGGTCCGCTTCGATCAGTGCGCGGTTGACCGCTGCGCAGGCCAGCAGACTGGGGATCGCGGCCATGCCCGGCTTCAGTTCCCGGTCGGAAAGGATCAGGATCCGTTCGCCGCCCGAAGCGGTTTTCACCGCGGTTTCCGCCAGCGTGCGCAATGCGTTCCGCAAGGCAGGTGCGCCGCCGGACGATTCGAAGCCGCAGGAGAGCACGCGGGGATGGAAACCGTGCAGACCGAAATTCTGCAGCTGGCGCATTTCATCGTCGGTCAGCACGGGCCGCCGCAGTTTGATGAGCCGGGCATGTTCCGGAGTCTCTTCCAGAATGTTGCCGCGGTTGCCGATATAGGTCATGAGGCTCATTACCAGTTCCTCCCGGATCGGGTCGATCGGCGGATTGGTGACCTGGGCGAAGAGCTGTTTGAAATAGGCGAAAAGCAGCTGCGGTTTTTCCGAAAGCACGGCCAGTGCGGCGTCATTTCCCATGGAGCCGATCGGTTCCTTGCCCAGCGAAGCCATCGGTTTCAGGATCAGGTCGATATCCTCGCGGGTAAACCCGAAGAACCGCTGGCGCCGGAGCAGGTCGTGTTCCGGTTCCGAAGGCGTGATGTCGGCGAACAGACCATGCACGGACAGCCGGTTTTCCTCCACCCAGCGGCGGTAGGGTTTGCTGCGGGCCAGTCTTGTCTTGATCTCGGAATCCAGCAGCAGCCGGTGATGTTCCAGGTCCAGGAACAGGATCTCGCCGGGTTTCAACCGTCCCTTGCTTTCCACGTCTTGCACCGGAATATCCAGCACGCCTTCTTCACTTGCCAGGATGAAAAGGCCGTTTTTACATTTTGTGTAGCGTGCCGGACGCAGTCCGTTGCGGTCGAGGATCGCGCCGGGGTTGATCCCGTCGGTGAACACCACGGCGGCCGGACCGTCCCATGGCTCCATCAGGGCGGAATGGTATTCGAAGAACCCGCGGACATCCCGTCCCATATAATAATTGGCTCCCCACGCCTGCGGGATCAGCATCAGCATGGCGTGTTCGATCGGGCGTCCGGCGGCGGTCAGCAGTTCCAGCATGTTGTCCAGACACGCCGAATCGCTCTGGCCGGGTTCGATCAGCGGCAGCAGTTTTTTCAGGTCGTCGCCCAGCAGTTCACTTTTCAGCAGCCGCTCCCGCGCCTTGAGCGCATTCAGATTTCCCCGCAGGGTATTGATCTCCCCGTTGTGCGCCAGACAGCGGAACGGATGCGCCAGCTGCCAGGTCGGAAACGTGTTGGTGCTGTAACGCTGGTGGACGATCGCAAAACGCGAACGGAAAAGTTCGTCGGAAAGGTCGGAATAAAATTTTTCCAGCTGGGTCGCCAGCATGAGCCCTTTATATACGATCGTGCGCGAGGACATGCTGCAGATATACAGGTCGAGATGCTGTTTTTCGATCAGCCGCCGCATGACGAACAGTTTGCGTTCGAACGCGGCATTGTCGGGGAAATCCCGGCCGTCGATGAACAGCTGGCGGATGACCGGGCAATTCTCCCGCGCCTTGCGTCCGAGTGCGGCGGGCTGGACCGGAACGTTCCGCCAGCCCAGAATGGAACCGCCTTCGGACCGGACCGTGCGTTCGATGGTGTTTTCGGTCCCGGTCCCGCCGAAGATCATGGCGACAGCGTATGAACCGGCCGGAGGCAGTTCGATCCCGGCGTTTTTGCGGAAAAATTCATCGGGGATGGTCAGCAGCAGACCCGCGCCGTCTCCGGTTTCCGGATCGCTTCCGGACGCACCGCGGTGCATCAGCCGCGTCAGGATCGTGATCCCTTTTTCCACTATATCGTGCGAGGCTTCGCCGTTGAGGTTGGCGGCCAAACCGACCCCGCAGGCATCGTGTTCCTGTTCCGGACGGTAAAGTCCGTAAGGCTGCTGTCGAAAAATCTGTTCCATCCTATTGCCCTTTCATTTTGGTTTTTATTATCCCTTTCTATACAGCAAAAACCATGCCAACTATTTTCAGCATGAAAAGCCATCGTTTTTATTACGTTTTCTGTAAAATATTAACCAATATTTACAAAAAATGTAAAACCGGGCTCGGAAAATGCCCTCGCAAAAGTTGGCATGAAAACTGCTCTTAACAGTGGCAGAGTCTGAAACCAAACCACGGGAGAGGAAAAAATGAGCAGTGAAAAAAGGTATGACGCCATCAAAGCCGTTGCGGAATTGAAAGTGGACGGACCCTGTGTTCCGGCAGCCGCCGACATTGAAGGCTACGGGGACGATGTGTTCAATCTGAATGCCATGCGGAAACATCTGCCGAAAGCGGTGTTCGAAAAACTGCAGGCGACCATCGAACAGGGCAAAGCACTGGATCCGGAGATCGCCGGCGATGTGGCCCATGCCATGAAGGAATGGGCGATCTCGCGCGGAGCCACCAGTTATACCCATTGGTTCCAGCCTCTGACCGGCAATACGGCGGAAAAGCACGATTCTTTCCTGGAAACCGACGGCTGCAACGCGATCATGAGTTTTTCCGGCAAAAATCTGATCCTCGGCGAACCGGATGCTTCCAGTTTCCCCTCCGGCGGACTGCGTTCCACCTTCGAAGCGCGCGGTTATACGGCGTGGGATCCGACCAGCCCGGCCTTCATCAAACGCCACGGCAACGGTGCAACGCTCTGTATCCCGACCGCGTTCTGCAGTTACACCGGCGAAGCACTCGACCGCAAGACCCCGCTCCTGCGTTCCATCCAGGCTCTTTCCTCCGCAACCAAAAAACTGATGAAGTGTTTCGGTCTGCCGGATGAAAAAGTTACCGTTACCCTCGGACCGGAACAGGAATATTTCCTGATCGACAAACATTTCTATCTGCTGCGGCCCGATCTGCTGCAGACCGGCAGGACGCTTTTCGGTGCGCCGCCGGCGAAGCACCAGCAGCTGGAAGACCACTATTTCGGCACGATCAAAATGCGGGTGCTGAATTTCATGAACGAGGTCGAACGCGAACTCTGGAAACTCGGGATCCCGGCGAAGACCCGGCACAATGAAGTCGCTCCGGCCCAGTTCGAACTGGCGCCGATCTTCGAGGAACTGAACCTGGCCTGCGACCACAACATGCTGGTGATGGAAGTCCTGCGTCAGACCGCCGAACGTTACGGTTTTGTCTGTCTGATGCACGAAAAACCGTTCGCCGGTGTCAACGGGTCCGGCAAGCACAATAACTGGAGCATCAATTACGGCAAACGCAATCTGCTGAATCCGGGCAGCGATCCGGACGAGAATGCGATCTTCCTGACCACCCTGTGCGCCATCATTGAAGCGGTCGATCTTCACGCCGATCTGCTCCGTGCTTCCGTGTCAGGCGTCGGCAACGATCACCGGCTGGGCGCCAACGAGGCTCCGCCGGCTGTGATCTCCATGTATCTCGGCGACCAGCTCTCCGAGGTCATCAACCAATTGGAAAAGGGTGAACACAAATCCAGCCGGCACGGCGGCATGCTCCGGATCGGGGTCGACACTCTGCCCCCGCTGCCGCAGGACGCCACCGACCGCAACCGGACCAGTCCGTTTGCCTTCACCGGCAACAAATTCGAATTCCGCGCCCCGGGTTCCAGCCAGTCCTGCTCCGGCCCGAACGTCATGCTCAACACCATCGTGGCGGATGCCTTCGACCGCATGGCGGAAAAACTGGCTTCCTTCCCGAAAAAGGAATTCCACGCCCGGCTGCAGGCTCATCTGCGCGAAGTGGTCAAGGCGCATAAACGGATCATCTTCAACGGCGACGGTTATGCGGAAGGCTGGCTGAAGGAAGCTGAGAAACGCGGTCTGCCCAATTCCCGGACCACGATGGATTCGCTCAAAGCGCTTACGCAGAAAAAGAATGTCGATCTGCTCGAAAAATACGGCGTGTTCCAGCGCCGCGAGATCGTTTCCCGGTATGAAGTGTTCATGGAAGACTATCATCAGAAGGTGCGGATCGAAGGACGGGCTTCCCTGGAGATCGCCCGCAGCATGATCGAACCGGTTCTGGCCGCCGAATACGAAAAGACGGTCCGCGCGCTCGGCGAAGCCAAAAACGCGGCCGTGACCAAGGGAACGGCCAGCCTGAAGAAACGTGCCGCGCTGCTCGGCGAAGCCATTGACCGGCTTGCCGGATCCGAAGATGTGCTCGCCAAGGCCCTGCTGGGCAAGCACGAGGGTATTCTGGAAGCCATGCAGAACCTCCGGACAACGGTCGACGAACTGGAAGGGATCATTCCCGATTCCTGCTGGCCGCTGCCGAAATACCGCGAAATGCTGTTTGTCTATTGATAAAGCGGGAGCGGTTTCATTATGTCGGATCCGATCAAACATGAATGTGCCGTGGCCCTGCTGCGGCTGCGGGAAAAACCGGAATATTACACCCGCAAATACGGCAGTGCCAACTACGGGTTCGGCAAAATGGCCCTGTTGCTGGAAAAACAGCACAACCGGGGTCAGGACGGGGCAGGGATCGCCGCGCTCCGCCTGAACCCGGAACCGGGTTTCCCGGCTTATCAGCTCGAAAAGTCAGCCGCGGCGGAAGATCCGCTGGCCGATCTGCTGAGCCGGTGTGCGGGAAAACCCCGGTTCGACGGAGAACTGATGCTCGGCCATCTGCGTTACGCCACTTATGGACGGCATGAGGTTTCCGCCTGCCATCCGTTCGTACACGATTCGAGCTGTCTGGAACGGACCCTGCTGCTGGCAGGTAATTTCAATCTTACCAATACGGATGAACTCTTTGAACGGTTCCGTCAGACGGGACACCACCCGGCCAGCCGTGCCGACGGTTATCTGATCACGCAGACCATTGCCCATTTTCTGGAACAGGATGCGAATCTGCATACCGGGGCGCCGGACTGGGCGAAGATCCTCCGGCAGGCGCTGAACGGTCTGGACGGAGCATTCATGCTCTGCGGGATCAACGGAGAGGGAGATGCATTCGCGATCCGGGACGCACATGCCATACGTCCCGGATATTTTTATTTCAACGACGAAGTTTTTGCCGCGGCGAGCGAACGGCCGGCGATCCAGGCGGCCTTCGGCTGTTCCACGGCGGAAGTCATGGAGATCCCCGCGGGGAAAGCGCTGATCGTGCCGGCCAACGGCGAGATCCAGATCCTCGACTGTCTTGATCCCGCGCCGCGGCGCAGCTGCGTCTTCGAACGGATCTATTTTTCCCGTCCGAACGACGCGGAGATCCACCGCGAACGGAAAATGCTCGGAAAGTCGCTGGTGCCGGAACTGCTCAAGGCGGTAAACCATGACTGCGACAACACTTTTTTCAGTTATATACCGAATTCAGCGCAGGTGAGTTTTCACGGGATGCTCGAGGAACTGATGAAAACCGCATTCGCCGCCGGAAAAACCGTCCGGTTCGGCCAGATCGCGATCAAGGATGCCAAGTTCCGCACCTTCATCGCCGATTCGGACATCCGCAAGGAACTCTGGATGCATGTTTACGACATCACTTACGGACTGGTCCATCCGGGTACGGATACGCTGGTGGTGCTGGATGATTCGATCGTGCGCGGCAACACCATGCGCAGCGCGATCCTGCCGATCCTTGCACGGCTGGATCCGAAAAAGATCATTGTGGCCAGCTCCGCCCCGGTCATCCGCTATCCGGACTGCTACGGGATCGACATGGCGTGCGCCGGCGATCTGGTGGCGTTCCAGGCAGCGGTCAGTCTGCTGAAAAAAAGAAAACAGGAAAAGGTCATCGCCCTTGCTTATGAACACGCGAAAAAGGATCTTGCCTCCGGGAAAAACCAGAACCGGATGCGGGAAATCTATGACGCGGTCAAGGAGGATGATCTTCTGCGCGAGATCGCGCTGCTGCTGACTCCGCCCGGACTTCAGACGGAACTGCAGATCGTCTATCAGCCGCTGGAAGCGTTGCGCAAATGCTGTCCGCATTATACCGGCGACTGGTATTTCACTGGAGATTATCCAACGCCCGGCGGTTTCCGCATGGTCAACCGGGCTCTGGTCAATTATATGGAAAAGAAAAACGAAAGGGCCTATTGAATATGGAAATATCCTGGAAAAACAAGCGGGAAAGGAAAGCCTTTCTTGCTCTGGCGGACGGAACGGTCTTTCACGGATACAGTTTCGGGTGTCCGGCCGACGGTCCGGGTGAAGCGGTTTTCAATACCGGCATGACCGGGTATCAGGAGATCCTTTCCGATCCGTCCTATGCCGGACAGTTCGTGGTGCTGACCGCGGCGGAGATCGGGAACTACGGATGCAGCAAAGAGGATATGGAATCGCGCGGCGTATTCCTGAACGGGCTGATCGTGCAGGAAATCAATCCCGCTTCCAATTACCGGTCGGAGGAGGAACTGACGGATTTCCTGGTCCGCTGCGGCAAACCCGGCCTCGCCGGAGTCGATACGCGGGAACTGACGCTCCATCTGCGGAACCACGGCGCGCAGAAGGCATACCTTCATGTTTCCGATTCGGAACTTTCCGAAAGCGAGGCTGTCGCCCGGGCGAAAGCATGGGAGGGACTGGATGGGAAGGATTACGCTTCCATCGTCACCACGAAAGAACAATATCAGTGGAACGATTCGGGGAAATACCGGGTCGTCGTATATGATTTCGGGGTCAAATACAATATCCTGCGGCAGCTGGCCGCGCATGGCGCGCAGGTCACCGTCGTCCCCGCCGGAACACCGTCCGCTGAAGTCCTTTCGCTTCATCCGGACGGTGTTTTTCTTTCCAACGGTCCGGCCGATCCGTCTGCGGTCGGTTATGCGGCGGACAATATCCGCGCCCTGCTGGGGAAGGTCCCGATGATGGGGATCTGCCTGGGACATCAGCTGCTGGGACTGGCCTGCGGGGCAAAATGCGGGCGGCTGAAGTTCGGGCATCACGGCTGCAACCACCCGGTGAAAAACGTGCTCACCGGCACGGTGGCGATCTCCAGCCAGAACCACAATTACGCTTTGACGGAACTGCCGAAAGATTTGGAACTTACGCATATCAATCTGAACGACGGCAGCTGCGAAGGGCTGCGGCACCGGAAATATCCCGCGTTCAGCGTGCAGTATCACCCGGAGGCTGCGCCCGGGCCGCATGACGCGCAGGACCTGTTCGACCAATTCATACAGCTGATGGAGCATAGATCATGAAAACCAAACACATCTTCATTACCGGCGGCGTGGTATCCAGTCTGGGCAAAGGCATAACCGGTGCGGCGCTGGCTTTCCTGCTGGAAAAACGCGGATTCCGCGTCGCCATGCAGAAACTCGATCCCTATCTGAACGTCGACCCCGGCACCATGAGTCCTTATCAGCACGGTGAAGTGTTCGTGACCGATGACGGAGCGGAAACCGACCTTGACCTCGGCCACTACGAACGGATCGCGGGTGTCGCCTGTTCACAGGCCAGCAATTATACTTCCGGACGGATCTACAGCAACGTGATCGCCCGGGAACGCGCCGGCGGGTACCTTGGCGGCACGGTCCAGGTCATTCCCCATATCACCGACGAGATCAAAAACGCCATGCGTTCGCTTCACAGCGAGGGCGTGGATATCGCCATCTCGGAGATCGGCGGCACCACCGGCGACATCGAAAGCCTGCCGTTCCTGGAGGCGGCGCGTCAATTCAAACTCGAATCCGATCCCGGCGATGCCATTTTCCTGCATCTGACGCTGGTCCCCTATATCCGGGCGGCGAAGGAGCTGAAGACCAAGCCGAGCCAGCACTCGGTGGCGGCCTTGCGGAGCATCGGCGTCACCCCGGACATCCTGGTCTGCCGCAGCGAGATCCCCATGGAGGAGGAACATCTGAAGAAACTTTCCCTGTTCTGCAATGTGCCGCGTTCCTGCGTGATCGAGGAATTGGATGTGCAGAATTCCATTTATGAAGTCCCGCTGGAACTGGAACGCCAGGGGCTGGATCTGCGTGTGCTGGAATTGCTCCGGCTCGATCCGCGCACGATCGATCTGGACGAGTACCGCGCCTGGCTGGACGGCGTGCTGAATCCGGTGCGGAAATGCCGGATCACCGTGGTCGGCAAATACATCCGGCATCAGGACGCCTACAAGAGCATTTACGAAGCACTTCATCATGCGGGGATCAAACATTCCTGCAAAGTGGAGATCAAAAAGATCGAATCCGAGGAACTGGAAACCGGCGATCCGGCCGCGCTGCTCGGGGATGCGGACGGGATCCTGATCCCCGGCGGGTTCGGTTCGCGCGGGATCGAAGGGAAGATCCGGGCCGTCGAATACGCAAGGACGCACCGCGTTCCTCTGCTCGGGATCTGCCTCGGCATGCAGTGCGCAGTGATCGAGTTCGCCCGGAACGTCCTCGGCTGGAAGGATGCCGACAGTTCCGAGTTCAACCCGGCCACAGCTCACCCGGTGATCGACCTTATGGAGGAACAGCGCACCATTTCCGAAAAAGGCGGGACCATGCGGCTGGGTGCCTACGACTGCGAGATCCCGGCCGGCACGCTCGCAGCCGCCTGTTACGGAGAAACGCATATCCGCGAACGGCACCGCCACCGCTATGAATACAATTCCCGGTACCGGAACGAACTGGAAAAAGCCGGGCTCAAAGTCAGCGGAGTCAACCCCGCACGGGATCTGGTGGAAATGGTGGAACTGCCGGGCCATCCGTTCTTCATCGCCTGCCAGTTCCATCCTGAATTCAAATCCCGGCCGCAGCACGCCCATCCGCTGTTCGACGGATTGGTTGCGGCCACGCTGAAAGGAAAAGAAAATGCCGAAACGCACTGACATCCAGAAAATCCTGCTGATCGGGTCCGGTCCGATCGTGATCGGCCAGGGCTGCGAATTCGATTATTCCGGAGTCCAGGCATGCAAAGCGCTGAAACGCGACGGATTCGAGGTGATCCTGGTCAATTCCAATCCGGCGACGGTGATGACCGATCCGGAACTGGCCGACCGGACTTACATCGAACCGCTGACCTGCGACATCCTTCACGAGATCATCCGCCGCGAACGGCCCGATGCGATCCTGCCGACGCTGGGCGGCCAGACCGCGCTCAACCTGGCCATGGAACTGGAGGACAAGAAGATCCTCCATCGCTATCAGGTGGAGCTGATCGGCGCCAATGCCGATGCCATCCGCCGGGCGGAGGACCGGCAGCTGTTCAAGGAAACCATGCTGAAGATCGGTCTGGACCTGCCGCGTTCCGGTTCGGCCCACAGTCCCGGCGAAGCGGAAGCGATCGCCCGGACCATCGGTTCGTGGCCGCTGATCGTGCGTCCCGGCTTCACGCTTGGCGGCACCGGCGGCGGTATTGCGCACGACCCGGAAGAATTCGCCGTCATTGTGCAGCGCGGACTGGAAGCCAGCCTCAACCATGAAGTCCTGATCGAGGAATCCCTGCTCGGCTGGAAGGAATTCGAAATGGAAGTCATGCGCGACAAAAAAGGGTCCAGCGTCATCGTCTGCTCCATCGAAAACCTCGACCCGATGGGCGTGCATACCGGCGACTCCATTACCATTGCCCCGATCCAGACCTTGTCCGACCGGGAATATCAGGCCATGCGGGACGATTCGCTCCGGGTGCTGGCCGCGATCGGCGTGGAAACCGGCGGGTCCAACGTTCAGTGGGCGGTCGATCCGGACACCGGAAGGCGGATCATCATCGAAATGAACCCGCGTGTGTCCCGTTCGAGCGCGCTTGCCTCCAAGGCGACCGGATTCCCGATCGCCAAGATCGCGGCGAAACTCGCGGTCGGATATACGCTGGACGAACTGCGCAACGACATCACGTCGACCACGCCGTGCTGTTTTGAGCCGGCGCTGGATTATGTGGTCACCAAGATCCCCCGGTTCACCTTCGAAAAATTCCCCGCCGCCGATCCAACGCTCGGCACGCAGATGAAATCCGTCGGGGAAGTCATGGCGATCGGGCGCAACCTGAAGGAAAGCCTGCAGAAAGCTCTGCGTTCGCTGGAGACCGGACGTTTCGGTTTCGGCGCGGACGGCAAGGACGAAAAATACGAATCCGCACCGGACGATGAACTGACCGGGAAACTGGTCACACCCAATGCCGAACGGATCTTCTATCTCCGTGCCGCATTCAAACGGGGCTGGAGTGTGGACAAACTCTATGAACTGACGAAAATCGACCGCTATTTCCTGCGTCATCTGGCCGAACTGGCCGCTTACGAGGAGGAGATCCGTTCCGCGGGCAGTCTTGACGGCATGGACGAAGCGCTTTTCCGTCAGGCGAAATCCTTCGGTTACAGCGACCGTCAGATCGCTTTCCTGCTGAACACCACGGCAAAAGCGGTGAGCGACGCCCGGAAGAAGATCGGGCTGCTGCCGTCCTTCGGCGCGGTGGACACCTGCGCCGGGGAATTCGAGGCGATCACCCCATATTACTACAGCTGCTACGCCGAACACGGCGAGGCGGTCCGTCCCGGCAAAGGGAAGAAATCGATCATGGTGCTGGGCGGTGGTCCGAACCGGATCGGGCAGGGGATCGAATTCGATTACTGCTGCTGCCATGCGGCATTCGCTCTCCACGCGGCCGGATACGAGGTGGTCATGGTCAATTCCAATCCGGAAACGGTCTCCACCGACTACGACACCAGCGACAAACTTTATTTCGAGCCGCTGACGCTGGAAGACATCATGCACATCTACGAACGGGAAAAGTGTTCGGGCGTGATCGTGCAGTTCGGCGGACAGACCCCGCTCAACCTGGCGCAGGCGCTCCGGGCGGCCGGAGCCAACGTGATCGGGACCAGTCCCGACGACATCGACCGGGCGGAAGACCGGGATTACTTCAAGCAACTGGCGGCGGAGATCGGAATCCGTCAGCCGGAAAACGGCATAGCGCACCGCGCGGAAGAGGCGGTGGCAGTCGCCCGCAAGATCGGGTATCCGGTGCTGGTCCGGCCGAGTTTCGTGCTCGGCGGCCGCGGCATGGTGATCGTCCACAAGGAAAAATATCTGGAAAAATTCGCGGCCGAAGCCGCGCGGGTCGCCGAGGGGAAACCGATCCTGATAGACCGTTTTCTGGAACATGCGGTCGAACTGGATGTGGACTGCATTTCCGACGGGGAGACCACGGTGGTCGGAGCGATCCTTGAACACGTGGAGCCGGCAGGCTGCCATTCGGGCGATTCGGCGAGCATCACGCCGCCGCAGACGCTTTCCAAAGCCACGCTGGCCAAGATCCGGGAATATGCCCACGCTTTCGCCCGTGCATTGCATGTCAACGGACTCATGAACATGCAGCTGGCGGTCAAGGGCGAGGAGATCTATATGATCGAAGTCAATCCGCGGGCGTCGCGGACCATTCCGTTCGTCAGCAAGGCGATCGGGATCCCGCTGGCGGGACTTGCCGCACTGTGCATGACCGGGAAAAAATTGACCGAACTCGGGTTCACGCAGGAAGTTGCTTTGCCTTATACGGCGGTCAAGGAAGCGGTCTTCCCGTTCGTCAAGTTCCCCGGGGTGGACATCACGCTGACCCCGGAAATGAAATCGACCGGCGAAGTGATGAGTCTGGACCGGAATCCGGCGCAGGCGTATTTGAAAAGCCAGATCGCCGCAGGCAGCAAACTGCCGAAATCGGGCAATGTGTTCATTTCAGTCAAGGATCAGGACAAGGCGGAGATCGTGCCGCTGGCGAAAAAACTGACCGAATTGGGTTTTTCGCTTTACGCCACGCTGGGGACGTCCACGAAACTGTATGGCGAAGGGATCAAAACCAATGCGCTGTTCCGCATTTCCCGCGGACGGCCCAATCTGCTGGACCTGATCCACGACCACGCGGTGCAGTGGATCATCAACACCAGCGAATCGGGGGCCGAAGCCATGACCGACGAAGTGCGGATGCGTTCAAGCGCCATCGCCGCGGGGATCCCGATCACCACCACGGTCGCCGGTGCGGCCGCTGCCCTGGAAGGGATCCACGACCAGCTGGAATTCGGCCGTTTCGAAGTCTGCTCGCTGCAGGAATACCACCGGCATCTCCACCCGCACTGGAAAAAGCCTGGGAAAAACGGGACCATCTGAGTCAGGAGATCCCGATCTGCCGGATAATTCCGGCCGATCGTTCCCATCGGAACCTGGACAGCAAATGTCCTCCGATGGGACACGAATGTTCCGGCATTCCCGGCGGCTGCCCGCCGCCGGAAAGAAATGATCCGGTTCCGGTTATACAGCTGTGTGGAAAACATTGTGCCGCA
>Ga0256405_10003590_pt1 | contig 31643 bp, 32 predicted proteins | sample RumenRJG_02DNA_FD_189096 | JGI IMG/M metagenome (GOLD analysis project Ga0256405, IMG submission 189096) | Bovine rumen microbial communities from Lethbridge, Alberta, Canada - RJG_02 | ecosystem: Host-associated > Mammals > Digestive system > Stomach > Rumen | place: Canada: Alberta...
TACTTATATAAAGAGTTTTTTTCTTAAAAAATTGCTTTTTCTGAACATTATTACTTAATATTTCTTAACAAATATCTATAATGCAATAACCTACTGGGTTTTGCAATTAGCTAAGAAATATTGAATGTTTTTTATGGAAATAGTATAGATTTCCTTAGTTACATTAAGTATTTTTATTTAAATTTATTGCCTATTCAGTAATAACAAGTGTTTTTAACTATTCGGGTTTTCGCGGGAGTAACGTCCCGCTCAACCTTACGGGCTAGGTTCGCTTTGCTCACACGGCGCCCTACCGAAAGTTCAAAAATTGCCTAATAGCTAATATTGCTTGTTTTGACAAATGTTATCTCATCTGAACCGGCATAATAAGTGAAATATAATCTTCATCACTATTTGGTCTAAATACTGTTGGTGAAAGATTTGTATTCATTTCTATTTTTACTTCGTCTTCATCCATATTTTTCAAGCCGTCAATTACGTATTTATAATTAAAAGCAATCGTAATATCTTCGTCTGTGTAATCTATATTTAATGTTTCTTCTGAAGCTCCTGAATCAGGTGTATCACCTCTTAAAACTAATTTATTTTCGGTAAAATCTAATTTTACGATACTTGTTTTTTCATTTACCATAATTGAAACTAATTCTAATGCTGAAATTAATTTATTTTTATTAATTATTGCAACTTTTGGATTTTCTGTAGGAATAAGTTGATTATATTTTGGATATTGACCTTCCATTATTCTTGAAATCATCATTGATTTTTCTGTTTTCAAAATCATTTTTGTTTTATCTGTATAAATTCTTATTTTTTCGTCGTTTATAAGCGAACTCATTTTTAAAAATTCATTTGTTGTTTTTGAAGGAATTATTAATTGACTTGATTTGTTTTTTAGATTTTGAATATTTTCTCTCACTCTTGCAAGTCTGTTGCCATCTGTTGATGCCATTTCTAATGTATTACCGTTTATATCACAAACAACACCTGACAAAAGATTATTTATTTCAAAATTTGCAGCTGCAAAACTTGCTTGTTTTATAGCTTTAGTAAATGGCTTCATCTCAATATCTATTGCGTTTTCATCAGAAAGATTTATATCTAAAACATTTGGAAATTCTGATGCAGACACACCTTTTATTTCAAATTTTGCATTTTCACATTTTATACCTACATAATTTGTATCTGAATTTAATTCGAACGTTATTAACTTATCTGCCAAACGAGATACTATATCATTCAATTTTTTTGCTGGCAGTGTAATTTTACCATCTTCTTCAATTTTTGCATCAACTGTTGTTGAAATTGTTAAATCAAAATCTGTTGCTGTCAATTTAAGAGCATTTTCATCTATTGTCTCTATCAATATATTTGCTAATACAGGCTGCAAACTTTTCATTGCAGCTACATTTGCAACAAGTCTTATACCATTAAAAATATCTTCTTTTTTTACTAAAAATTTCATACTACATCCCCCAAATTATCCATATTATAATTTTACAACAAACATAAAACTTTTATAAATTTTTTATAATTAAATAAGTATAAAAATATATAATATTAAATTTTGAATTAATAGCAGTAATAAGTATAAAATTTTGGCAGAAAATTTCTATAAGTGTTTTAAATAAAGATTTTTAACAGTAAAAAAAATTGCAGAAAACTTTATGTATTCTGTTAGTAAAAAACAGTTTATAAATTAATAAAATATTTTAGCAGAAAATTGCAGAAAACTATTTTAATTTTCTGAATGTTTTAAAGTATAATTTTTATATGAAGTTAAAATGTTTAAAGCTCAAAAATTACAGAAATTGCGAAAATATTGAGATAGAATTTTGTGATTTCAAAAATTTGATTATTGGCAAAAATGCTCAAGGCAAAACTAATATTCTTGAAAGTATATATTTTTTATCAAATTTAAAATCGGTAAGAACATCTAATAATCTTGATTTAATAAAATTTGGTCATGAAAAAACAGAAATTAACGTAAAAATAGAGAAAAATAATACTAATATTGAAATGGATTTTTCTTACAATGACGAAAAGAAAAAAACATTTGCTTTGAATAAAGTTAAATCAACACAAAAAAATTTTAAACAAATTTTAAAAACAGTTCTTTTTTCAAGTGAAGATTTAATGTTATTGAGAGGTGTTCCGGAGGATAGGCGTAAATGGTTAGATAGAGCAATTTCACAAATATATCCTCTTTATGATGAAAGACTTTCAAAATACGAAAAAATAAGAACGCAAAAAAATAATTTATTAAAAAGTGAAAAAATAGATAATTCATTGCTGGAAGTATATAACGAACAATTAGCAATAGCAGGTTCAAATGTTATTTTTTTAAGAAAAAAATATCTATCTGAAATAGAAAAAATAGCACAAAAAAAGCATTCAAAAATATCAGAAGAAGAAGTACTTAAAATTATTTATTCTTCAACATTTGAACTTGGTGAAACAATAGAAGAAATCTTAGAAAATTATAAAAAATCACTGAAAGAAAATTATACAGAAGAAATAAGGCGTACACAATCTTTAATAGGACCTCACAGAGATGACGTTGTATTTTTTATAAATAATAAAGAATCAACAAAATTTGCATCTCAAGGTCAACAAAGAACAATAGTTTTATCATTAAAATTAGCTGAAATAGATATAATAAAAGAAAAAATAGGTACATCGCCAATATTATTACTAGATGATGTTTTGGCTGAACTTGATGATTTAAGACAAAATTATCTTTTAAATTCAATAGACAAAGAAACTCAAACAATAATAACGTCAATAGATACATTACTTTTTAATGAAGATTTTTTGAAAGATGTAAAAATTTTTAAAATAGAAAAAGGTATATTATTAAATTGATATATTAAAACACTTGTTATTACTGAATAGGCAATAATTTTAAATAAAAATCCTTAATATAAATAAGGAAATCTATATTATTTCCATAAAAAATATTCAATATTTCTTAGCTAATTGCAAAACCCAGTAGGTTATTGCATTATAGATATTTGTTAAGAAATATTAAGTAATAATGTTCAGAAAAAGCAATTTTTTAAGAAAAAAACTCTTTATATAAGTACGAGAGCAAGAGAGGATTTTTTAAAAGATGTCAATGTTATTTTCACAAGTTGCAGCAGACGCTTACAAAACATCAACTCAAGCAATCAACACAGAAGCTAAAAAAGACGTAAGAGCAAAATCATTAAAAGGTATAATGAAAGAATCATTCTTCCACGGTGCATCTTTCATGGGTTCTAACTTCATCGCATAATTCAAACAAATTCAATTTTAAATTGAATTATTTTAAAATACAAAAAATATAACAAAATCAACTCAAACTCGTAAAAAACAAACAACACAACCACAGATTAAGAAAGAGGATTAAACAAAAATGGCTATCGGCGCAAGAGATTATATAGATAAAATGTTAGTAAAAAAATATGCTCAACAACAAGTCGATAATCATGAGAACACAGTATCAATGGTTAATCCTGAGAAAATGATGTCAGCAATGAACGATTATGCATCAATGAGTAGAAATATGTTTGTATTAAGTCAACAGTTGAATGTTGCCTGCTCACGATTGAATGCAAAAACCGCAAGATATACGACAAATCCTGTTAAAGCTTTGCAACAGGCTGCGTAATCTTAAACAGATTTTTAAACAAGATAGGTAAGGATAAGGTAAGTTAATAAATTTTAGTTAGTGTGAATTTCAACCTCTCAAATATTTGAGAGGTTTTTATTTTGCTTAAATATATATGTCCTGCTCAGACGGAGAAAACTTTTGGTGGCAAAAGTTTTACAATAGCCACTACCCGATTTACATTCATAATTTTCACTAAATTCAACTTGGGCAAGCAAACTCACTTTGTTCAGACAATGCTTGCTTTGTTGTTGTTTCATTAAGTGAAAATTATTCATTACAATAGGGTAGATAAAAATTCGCCCTTTGCGAAATGAACCATAATTGTTATGTTCTGTTGCGATTAGTCCGCATTGTTTGAACAATAACATTTTTGGTGAGTTTGCGGACTTGATACAGAACATTTACAAATTATGAGTGAATGGAGTATAGGGCAGGAGTTTCTTTGCTCCACGTTTCTTTGCGGTCAAAGAAATGTGGTATTAATAATAAAGCAAGAGGTTTTTATTTTGCATTAAAAAAAGCCAGCAAATAATTATTTGCTGGCTTTTTTTGTATTTGTTTTTTAAACTACACCTTGAGCTTTCATAGCTTCTGCAAGTTTTGTAAATGCTGCAATATTTGCACCTGCAACATAATTATTACCGAAACCATATTCAGTTGCTGCATCTTGGCAAGATTTGAAAATATTTGTCATAATGCAATCAAGCTTCTTATCAACTTCTTCAAAAGTTAAATAATATCTCATACTGTTTTGGCTCATCTCAATTGCAGAAGTAGCAACACCACCTGCATTTGCAGCTTTTGCAGGGCCGACAAGAACACAATTTTTCAAGAAATATTCTGTTGCATCTTTTGTACAAGGCATATTTGCACCCTCACCAACAGCAATTACACCATTTTCAACAAGTTTTTTGGCTGAATTTAATGTAACTTCATTTTGAGTTGCACAAGGAAGTGCAATATCAGTTTTTATAGTCCATATCGGAGAATCTTCCGAGGTTCTTTCCATATATTTAGCATTTTTATGAACATCTAAATATTCTTTAATTCTGCCTCTTTTAACTTCTTTTATTTCTTTGATTAAATCTAAATCGATGCCGTTTTCGTCATAAACACATCCGTTAGAATCACTCATTGCAACAACCTTACCGCCCATTTCTTTAACCTTTTGACAAGCGTAAATTGCAACATTACCTGAGCCTGAAATAGTAACTGTTTTACCTTTAAACGATTGGTTGCCGTTTGCTTTAAGCATTTCTCTCATAAAATATGAAAGTCCAAATCCTGTTGCTTCAGTTCTTGCCAACGAACCGCCGTATGAAAGTCCTTTACCTGTAAGAACTCCACCCTCATAAGCGTTTCTGATACGTTTAAATTGACCAAACATATATCCGATTTCTCTTGCACCTGTTCCGATATCACCTGCAGGAACATCAATGTCTTGACCTATATGTCTTTGTAATTCTGTCATAAAAGCTTGGCAGAATGCCATGATTTCTCTGTCTGATTTACCTTTAGGGTCAAAGTCAGAACCGCCTTTACCGCCGCCTATAGGCAGACCTGTCAGAGCATTTTTAAATATTTGTTCAAAGCCTAAGAACTTCATAATACTTTGATTTACTGTAGGGTGAAGCCTTAAACCTCCTTTATATGGCCCGATTAAAGAACTGTATTGAACACGAAAAGCTCTGTTAACTTGAACTTGTCCTTTGTCGTCAACCCAAGAAACTCTAAATGTAATAATTCTTTCCGGTTCAACCATTCTTTCTAAAATTCCTAATTGTTCAAATTCTTTATGTTTTTCAACAACAGGTTCAATAGAAGTCAAAACTTCCTCCACAGCCTGTAAATATTCAGGTTCATTAGGATTTTTCTTTTTTGTTTCTTCTAATACTTTTGCTACATAGCTATTCATAAATTCCTCCTTAGTTTATATTTTTATTATATATCAAGAGAAATTTAACTTTATATAATATTAATATTATCCGAGAATAGCTTTTAAATCTTCATCAGGAGTAGAAATAGGCTTTATTTTGAATTTATTTATTAACATTCGCATAATATTAGGTGATACAAAAGCCGGCATTCCGGGGCCTAATCGTATATTTTGTATTCCCAAATATAATAATGTTAACAATATGCTAACGCTTTTTTGTTCATACCAAGATATAACGAAAGATACAGGTAAATTAGCGATACTACAATTAAGTTTTTTGGCTAATTCTCTTATAATTTTTATTGCGGAATAAGTATCATTACATTGTCCCATATCCATAATATGCGGAATATCTTCTATTTTTTCGGTAAAAATATCATTAAAACGATACTTACCGCACGCATAAGTCAAAATCAATGAATTTTGAGGAATTTTTCTTACAAATTCAGTATAATAATTCCTACCCGATTTTGCACCATCACAGCCACCTACAATAAAGATATGTTTTATCTTGCCTTGATTTAACAAAGCTACTATTTTATCAGCAAGCGATATAACCGTATTATGTCCATATCCGACAGCCAAAACACAGCCGCCATTTAAACCTGTTCTGTGCTGAAAAGTTTTATAACCACCTAACTCAATTGCTGTTTTTATAATGGGTGTAAAATCTTTATTACTATCAATATGTTTTACTCTTGGAAAAGCAACGGCAGAAGTTGTAAAAGTTCTGTCTGCGTAGCTGTCCAAAACAGGCATCATACAATTCGTAGTAAATAATATAGGAGCAGGAATATTCTCAAATTCTTTTTGCTGATTTTGCCACGCAGTTCCAAAATTACCCTTTAAATGTTTATATTTTTTTAGCTCGGGATAAGCATGACAAGGTAACATTTCACCATGAGTATATATATTTACACCTCTATCTTTTGTCTGTTCCAAAAGAATCGATATATCCATCAAATCATGTCCTGAAATTACGATAAAAGGACCTGCCTCAATATCAGTCGTTACCATAGTCGGAACAGGATGCCCGTAAGTAGCTGTATTTGCTTTATCTAAAAGTTCCAACGCTTTAAGATTAATCTCACCAGTTTTTAAAACTAAAGCTCCAAGTTCATTTAAACTTTTATTTTTTGATATGGCTTGTAACGCCTCATAAAAGAAACTATCTACAACTTCGCTTCTATAATTAAATCTTCTTGCGTGATAAGCAAATGCCGCCATACCTTTTATTCCAAACAATATAATAGATTTTAAACTTCTTGTGTCATCGTTTTCATCCCATAACGTTTTTATATTATAAGAATTATCTGTATAATAAGCGTTTTTTATAATATCAAGATATTTTTGCAATGATAAATCGTCAAAATTAACATTCGTTATTGTCATAAAAAGTCCGTTTATAATAAGCTGCGTATGCTTTTCATTGCGCTCCGCTCCATTTGCTAAATCAATCAACGCACTAACAATTTTATCTTGTATTTGAGCAGTTGTTTCAGTTTTACCGCAAACACCCGTATCTTGACAATACTTATTGCACTTTGTCTGTTCACATTGATAGCAAAACATCATTCTCTCCTTTTTTATTAAATTAAAATATTATCTGAATTTTGTCTTTATACATCAAGGCATATTTTAAATAGTCCTAATTGTTCTACCCTAATAACCGATTAAAATATGAATTAAAAATTTATAATAAAAATGTCATGAATGTTGTAAATATCTTGCTTAAAGCATTAGGAGAAAATATAAATCTTAAACACGATAAATGGATTGAAAAATATCTGTTTTGCGCAAGAAATAAAAAGTGGCTTGCCGGAATTGTACCTGTAGAGCTTTTAAAACGTTCTGTAAAAGATGCCGTTAATACATTAGTTACCATAAACGAAAGCTTAGAGTTTTATAATAAATTTCCCAATAATATTAAAACACCTGATTACGGTCATAATTGGGGTCGACGAGCTAATTATATAGAAATAAATAATCGTGCAATAGCAGAAATGCACGAAAACACAACTAAAAACGGGATTTTAAGTACTATAAAAATACTACCTGCAATTCCGCCTTCAGCAAAAAGCTGGGCAAATTGTATTATACTTTCTCAAATTTTTCCAAACATATACGGAGATGGACACGTTAAATTGCCAAATGAAGAAAATTCCATTTACGGCATAAAATTAAATGCAGGATACAGTAAAAATATTATTGATTTTGACATAATAAGTGATATATCAGCAGAGCAGCAATTTGAAGCTTTTAATAAACTTGCCTATATACATGGATTAAAAACAGGTTTTAGAACAGTTATATCCGCCGACCAAATAAAAATATTAAACAAAGATGGTGAGGAAGAAATTTTTAAATGGAATAACCCCAAACACGAAGAAATTTTTATAAACGAGCATGCAAAACTTATAACACTTGGTTTTGAAGCAATATTTGTAGATTCAGCAAAACATATTGGCGGATATGACATGGAAAATTATGCAGGAGTAGGAGCATTACCCGAATATAACCAAATGCAATACATTTTAGACGAAATTCGTAAACGTTCAAAATGTATGACGGTTAGTATTGCTGGAGAAAAAACAACTGAAGACTTTCCAAGATACGAAAACTTAGGATTTACAACTGGAACAGCCTATATTTCCGCTGAAAATATTGATGAAATAAAAAAATGGTCGCACGATTTAAAATATCATACGAATTACGCACCCGGAATAGAAGTTTCAAATGACAATGACGAAGGCGGAAGAAGTTACGAAAATCGTTTACACCGAATTCACAATGTGCTTTTTGGTTACGAATTTCCAAGTGATAAACTCCCGAGTTTCATGCAAATGGAAGATTTATTTCCACTACGTTATGACACAAGTACACATCATCTTATGATGTCAAACCCCTCATACTCAGAAGATGGAACACCAGAAAGCCATTGGGAACATTTATTTGCTAAAGATGATGGTAGGAATTATAACATAGAAGTCGCAAAATTATTTAGTTATGCAATAAATTTATAAAAAGAAAGGAAACAAAAATGAGTTTTAACGCATTAAAGGAAAAAGGAACACCGCTGGATAAACAACTTAGAAACTGGCATGAAATAACAAAAAAGCCGTTTAATAAAACAGATGTTGATTGCTATACAAGAACAAGACAAATTTTAATGAATGGTATTGAAATTGAAGCATGGAATTTTAAACATAATTTTTCAAGAACTACAACAGATTCAGAAGTTCAAGAATTTCTTGCGGTTTCAAAAAGAATTGAAGATGCGCAACAAACAACGGTAAACTGGCTAACGCCAGCTGATCAATCGGTTCTTGAAACGACATTAGGTTACGAACAAGTAGCAGTTGATATGACCGCTTGGATGGCACAAAATGAACCTGATGAATATGTCAAAGAAACTTTTGATTTTGGTCTATTAGAAGACTTTGACCACCTTTACAGGTATAGCCAATGGGCATATATGGAACACGGAATAAGCCCTAATAACATCGTACAAGAGAATACTGATATAATATTAGGTCGTCCTACACAATATCACCACAATTGCAATATAGTAAGGCTTAGAAAACCTTATGATAAATTAACGGCTTCACCCCAAACAAAAGTAAATATATACACGCTTGTATCAGGCGAACAACAAACACACAATTTTTATGCCGAACACGGCATGCAGTATGGAAATCAATGTATAAGAGAAACTTATGCTGAAATTAAAGATGTTGAAGAAGAACATGTTACAATGTATGAGTCTCTTATTGATCCAACTGAATCATGGTATGAAAAGCTTTTATTGCACGAATTTACAGAAGTTTGTACATATTATACCTGTATGGTTGATGAAATTGATGACAGATTAAAGAAAATTTGGGAAATGTTCCTTGATTTTGAAATTGGTCATTTAAAAATTGCTGCAGACATATTTAAAAAAAATGAAAAACGAGACCCTGAAGAAGTAATCGGAACAAATATTGTTATTCCATGCCGATTTTTACCTCAGAAAAACTATGTTAAAAAAGTTCTTATGGAAGAAATTCAAAAAAGAGTTACAGGTGATAAAGACTATGCCAATATAAAAGATTTGCCTGATGATTGGGCAAGTTATAATATTCAACAAAAAACCAACGAGGAAGGCTCGCCAACAGAAACAGTAATACGCATTATCACGTCGGCAAAAGGTCGGGATTTAGTCATAGCAGATGATGAGCTGAAAAATAACCAGGCAAAACTCCTCGAAAAAGGACTTGAAAAAGTACAAGCTCCAGATACAGTAACTGTTGAAGAAACTAAAGTAATGATGAAAAAAGAGGAAATTATCCACGAATGTTAACATCATAAGCGCAATGGCATTTTGCCATTGCGCTTATTTGTGGTATTACTTTGAAGATTTTATTATTTTAAATAGTGATTTTTACCAACACCGAAAGCATTTTTCGCAACATCACAAGCACCGTATGCAGCTAAACCAATTGCAGCACCCTTAGATACTTTTCCTTTTGTTAAAATAGTAGCTGCAGTTAATGCTAGAGGTACAACATTAGAAACTAATGATTCACATATACCTTTTACATAACCTTTTACGGAATGAAAAGCATTTCTTGGACCATTTAACAATTTTCCGTGCATTTCAGCATTAAATCTTGCATCTTGGATTTTGCTCATTAATGCACTTGGTCTGTCTAAAGATTTAGAATCCATGTAAGCATCAACACCGCTTGCTCCGATTGCATCTTTTCTGTATTCGCTTGCTCTCATTTGACCTAATTTGTGAGCATCATAGGCAATTGCTGCTAAACCTGCATAACCTGTTGTCTTCGCTAATACTGAACCAATTGTCATTTTTCTTATTTCCCTTTTTGCTGATTAATTACCGTTTACTTTGTTTATTTTTTACTGAGGCATTCTTAAAAGAACTTTGTTTGCTATATCAGCCTCTTGATTGTTTGTTTTTTTAGAAATTTCTTTTAATAACTGATTTGTAAATTCATCACCTGTTACTAAATTTGCTTCCAATGCTGCTAGAGATAAACTTCTTATTCCTAACTCCGGATCCTGTAACATCTTATTTGTTAGAGCTGTCAATGCCGGATTATCTTTTCTTTCAGGATCTTCTTGTAATCTTGCTACTACATCTTGTCCTGCCATCATTCTTAATTTTGTATCTTGCGAGTTTAAATAACTTTCTAAGTTTCTTACGTAATGGTCAGTTAATTCCATCTTTGGTCTGTCGTTTGCAGTGTTCTTTGCGATTTTTTCTAATGCTGCTACAAGTTCTTTTGGAATTGCTACTTCTTGTTTTATCGGATTTGATTGAACTGCTGTTTCTTTTACTGTTTCCTTTGGAGTTTCTGTTACTGTTTGTTGTTTTATTTCTTCAGGTTTTTCTAATTTAACATCTTCATCTGCAGGTTTGCCGTTTAATTTTTCATTTTCTTTATTGATGTTTACCATTTGTTTAGCAAGCGCTGCTTGGTTTAACTTCATAATAGCAGGTGTTGCAAACGTGTTCAAATAATACGATTGAGGATAGCATCCGTTATTCAATACCATTGTTGGAGCCATTTGAGGCATTGTCATATGTCCAACGCTTGGAGAACTAATTGAGATACTTACACCTTGACAACCTTTTGGTTGTACGTATTGAGATACGTTTTGCATTTACTTATTAACCTTACCTAATTTATAAACCTTACCTACATATATATAAAGTCTAAAACCATGTAAAAATTGCCTTTTTAGGGTAATTATTAAGAAATATTAAGAAAGATTTTTTATAAACAATTTTGCTATAATATTTTTATGAACAATGATGATTTTGAGCTTCCAAAAAGATTGTGTTTAAATTGCGGCAAATGCAATAATAACAAGCCTAATTCGGCATTTTCAGAAATTCCTGACGGATGCGGATATTATGGCTGGCTTTTTTATAAACAAGAGGAACATAAACAAAAAGTAAGAAAAATTGACGAAGAATTAATTTTGATGAATGTGAAAATAAAAAATGCAAAAGGTCAGGCTAAAAAACAAAAATATGAAAAAGCCAAAGCTAAAATTCTTGCAAAACTTGAAGAATTAAAACCTTTCGGACCTATAGATTTTTAAAAACAAAATGGCGGAGATTTTTATAAAAATTTCCGCTATTTTAAAATTTTTACATTTTTTAATACAATTCTGATTCTTTTTTAGTTTGTCCGTAAAAATCTGCCCACATTAGGTAGTTAATAACACCAGACATTGACAGCCATAATATTACGAAAAAATTTGTCATTTGCATGCCTGCAAGCATCATTATTACGTAAGCCGGCAAAATAGTAAATATAAGTATAAAAAGAATGCTTTGTATAATAAATCCAACAGTATTTGCAATAAATGTTGCCAATGAGTTCAAAACCTTTTTAGGATTGTAAGCATCCCAAATTTTTCCCGTATCTAAAAATTGAGTTACACTTGAAAAAAATAATGATGAAATTATTAATGCGCACATTGAATTACAAATTTTAAAAACAACTTCATTTTGTTGAACATCAGGAAAATAATTCGTCAAAACGTAAAAATAACCAAAAACCAGACCAACACATACAGCTGCAACAGGAATTGCTGCAAGAATTGTTAATGCCAAAGTTAAAAACATTCTGATTGGCATTAAAAAAGACGGCAAGAGCATTGGCTCTGCATTACAAGAACGCCTTATTGTTTCAAAAAATATAGCTGTATAAATAATTCCAAATATTAAATTCAAGGAATTAAAAAGAGCATCATTACCACCGATTTTTGCATAAACACAAACAATTGTTGGTATAGTAAGTATAAAAATTTTTACCATTGCATATTTATCACCAACTACATTTCTGAATGTATCTATAATGTTAATCATAAAACTCCTTAAAACTGATTTAAAAATCTTTCATCATTACTAAAAAATAATCTTATATCATCTATTGCATATTTCAACATTGCAAGCCTTTCAACCCCCATACCGAAAGCAAAACCGCTATATACTTCCGGGTCAATATTAGAATCTCTCAGAACATTTACATCAACCATGCCTGCACCTAAAATTTCTAACCAGCCTGTACCTGAGCATGTTCTGCAACCTTTACCCTTGCACATAATACATTCTACGTCAATTTCAACTGAGGGTTCAGTAAACGGAAAGAAACTACTTCTAAATCTAGTAGGTCTTGATGCGCCAAAATAAAGTCTTAAAAACTCATTCATAACACCTTTTAAGTCTGCCATTGTAACATTTTTATCAATGTAAAGTCCTTCTATTTGGTGAAAGAAATTATTTTTACGAGAATTTATATTTTCATTTCTGTAAACTCTGCCTGGTGCAATAATTCTAATTGGGGGTTTTGTATCAGCCATTGTTCTAACTTGTGCGCCTGATGTTTGACTTCTTAACAAAACATGAGGTGCTACTGTTGTATAAAATGTATCTTGCATATCCTTTGCAGGGTGGTCTTGAGGAAAATTTAGCATATCAAAATTAAAATATTCTGTTTCAACTTCAGGAGAGTGTTTATCCGGAGCAACAGAAAACCCTAAAGTATGAAAAATATCGGTTATTTCATTTATTGTTTGAGTTATCGGGTGAACATGTCCCTTTTGAATATATTTACCTGATAAAGTTACATCTATTTTTTCATTTTTTAACTTTTCATCAAGTTCTTGTTTGTATAATTCGTCATATTTTTCTTTTACTTCTGCTTCAAGCTTGTTTGCAACTTCATTTGCAAACGCTCCAACGATTCTTTTATCTTCATCTGAAAGGTCTTTTAGATTTTTCTTTATAGAATTTAATTCACCTTTTCTGCTTAAATATTTTAATTTTAAATCCTCAATATCTGCTATTGATTTAGCGTTTTGTAAATCTGCTTTTGCATCATCATAAATTTTTTGTAATTGTTCTTTCATTTTATATTCCTTTTTGCTACATAACCGGATTGTTTTTCTTTTCGTATTCTACAGAAGTTTCATCACCGTGTCCGGTGTAAATAATAACGTCATCATCAAACATCTTTAAAACATGCTTAACGCTATTTTTTATTTGTTCAAAACTGCCACCGGGCAAATCCGTTCTTCCGACACTTCCTAAAAATATTGTATCACCTGAAAATAATTTATCATCAACAAAATAACAAACTCCGCCTTTCGTATGCCCCGGAGTTGATATTATTTTTATTTTTTCATTACCAAGATATAACTCATCATTCTCAGAAATATATTTATCAACATGAGGAATTTCTACATGTCCAAAGCCACCAATAAACCTATCTAAAAATGTTTCAATGCCCTCGACTAAATCTTTGTCGTTTTTTGGAACAATTATTTCTGCTTCAGGATAAATTTTATGAAATTCATTTATTCCCATAACGTGATCAAAATGTCCGTGGGTAATGAGAATGTACTTTAGGTATGCTTTATTCTGACATATAACATCTTGAACCTCAGGAATATACTCTGAACAATCAATTAAAACAGCTTGCTTTGATAATTCGTCAATAAGCAGATAATTGTTATTTTCAAGCATTCCTGCTACAAAAGTTTTTAAAATCATTATTCTTCTCTCACCAAATCAAAAATAGCTTTGCAAGTTTCAAACAATTTTTTTGCATCATCAAGAGAAAGCATATTATCTGCATCACAAAGTGCTTGTTCAGGTTTTGGATGAACCTCAAAAAATAACGCATTAACCCCCGCAGCTACAGCAGCTTTGGCAAGTACAGGAACCCATCTTCTATCCCCGCCTGTGGCACATCCGTTTACTCCCGGCATTTGAACACTATGAGTTGCATCAAAAACAACTGGGTAACCTATCATTTGCATTATAGGAATTGAACGCATATCAGTTACCAGGTTGTTATAGCCAAAAGAAACGCCTCTTTCTGTAAATAAAACATTTTCATTACCGGAGTCCGTAACTTTTTTTGCAAGAGCTTCCATTTGTTGAGGAGCAAGGAATTGACCTTTTTTAATATTTACAATTTTACCGGTTTTTGCAGCTGCAACAATTAAATCAGTTTGTCTGCACATAAAAGCAGGTATTTGGATTATATCTGCGACTTCGGCAACTTTTTGTGCATCCTGAGGCAAATGAACATCCGTTACTATTGGTAAATCAAAATCATTTTTTATTTTTGCAAGATACTCAAGACCTTTATCGATACCTAAACCCCTATATCCGTCAAGAGTTGAACGATTAGCTTTATCATAAGAAGCTTTAAATACATAATTTATATCTAAATCAGCAGTAATTTTTTTCAAAGTTTCAGCAACTGTTGCCATACAATCATAGCTTTCAATAGCACAAGGACCTGCTAAAATTGTTAATTTATTACCGCCGATTTCAAAATTTTTTAAATTTATTTTCTTTACATCTATCATAAAACTATACACTTAACTTATTTTTATGTTCTTTATACTGCATAAGACAAGTCGCAAGCTGATCCGGACAACTTGTTGGTTTACCGTTACAACTTATACCTTTTAACTTTTCAATAACATCATCTACATGCATACCCTTAACTAAAATCTTTATACCTTGCAAATTACCGTTGCAACCGCCATAGAAATCTGAATTTTGGATTATTCCGTTTTCATCAATTTCAACTCGCATTAATTGGCAGCAAGTTCCGTAAGTTTGATATTCTATAACCTCATTTGCCATAAATTACTCCCTTTGTTTAAAAGAATTATATATCAAGCGTTACAATAAATCAAATTAAACCTTCTATTCATACAAATTATTTGACATGACTTTTTATAGGTTTTACAATAGAAGTGTTATATGCGGGGTATTTATGGAATTAGTATTGGAACAAGAAATTAAAGATTTAATAAACGAAAAAAAATATACTGAAGCATTAAAGAAATTAGAAAATTTTGCGCCTGATTTCGATATTCACCTTCAAAAAGGTAACGTATTTTATGAAATGGGACAATACGAAAATGCGATAGATTCTTATACAATGGCAATTTCAATTGATGCTTCACAGGCAAAAGTATATAACAACAGAGGCAACGCTAAAGGTAATTTGGCAATGTATAATGATGCAATAGAAGATTACAATAAGGCAATTGAATTAAATCCTGAAAATGCAGAAGCATACTTCAACAGGGGATATGTTTATTACAATTCAAAAAAATATAAAGAATCTATTTCGGACTATGATAAAGCTATTGAATTAGATACAGGTAATTTTATGGCATACAATAACAGAGGTAATGCTAAGAACTTTCTAAAATTATATGAAAGTGCAATTTCAGATTTTGATAAAGCAATTGAAATAAAAACGTCTCATAATGCTTATTTTAACAGAGGCATAGCAAAAGAAAACATTAATGATTTAAAAGGAGCTATAAGCGACTTTACGGAAGCTCTTAATTTAAAACCTAATGATATTCAAGCAATGTTAAAACGTGGATATGCAAAATACCAAGATAATGACCTTGACGGAGCTATAATTGATTATAAAAATGTACTAGATGCAGATGAGAATAACGTAGATGCTCTTGTAAGTTTAGGCATTGCTTTCCATAAACAACAAAATGACACGGAAGCTGTTGTTTGCTATACAAAAGCTATTCTCGCAGATAATGATTGTACTGATGCTTATATAAACAGAAGTATCGTAGCAAGCACTTTATACAACTATAAAACAGCCGAAAATGACTTGTTAAAAATGTTTACTCTTGATATACATAGAAATGATTATTTATCAACATATAACGAAATCAGAGATATATTATCGACAAGGGAAGATGAAAAATCAATAGAATTTTTAAGGAAAGTTGAAGAACTTTCCACACAAATAAAACCTCCGAGGGAAGTATGATTTTAATTACCGGTGGTGCAGGCTATATTGGTAGCCATACAGCTATTAATTTTATTAATCACGGATACGATATAATAATTTTTGATAGTTTAGAAACAGGTCATATTGAAATAGTTGAAGAATTAAAAAAACTTGGCAATGTTGAATTTGTACAAGGTGATTTAAGAAATCCTGACGACATAAACAAAGTTTTCGATAAATATTCAATTGAAGCAGTTATTCATTTCGCAGCATTTTCTCTTGTGGGGGAAAGTGTAACAAATCCTGCTAAATATTACAGAAACAATGTCTACGGAACGCTTAATCTCTTAGATGCAATGGTTTCTCACAATGTTAAAAAAATTGTATTTTCATCAACTTGTGCAACTTATGGAGAACCTGAGTATACTCCAATAGATGAACAACATCCTCAAAAACCTATAAATCCTTATGGAAATTCGAAATTATGCGTTGAATATATGCTCAAAGATTATGATAAAGCTTATGATTTAAAATCAATAAGACTAAGATATTTTAATGTAGCAGGATGCGATGAAAAATCAAGAGTCGGCGAATGGCACGACATTGAAACTCACTTAATTCCGAATATTTTAAAAACCACATTCGGAAAGGAACAAACATTTAAAATTTTTGGAGACGATTACGAAACTCCTGACGGAACTTGCATAAGGGATTATGTCAACGTAGAAGACCTAGCTCAAGCACATATGTTAGCATATTTATATTTAAAAGAAAACAACAAATCCGATATTTTTAACTTAGGTACAGAACAAGGCGACAGCGTTAAACAAGTTTTTGACACTTGCGAAAAGGTGTTACAAAAAACTATTCCTGTTGAAATTGTTGAACGCAGAGCCGGAGACCCCGCAAAATTATACGCAAATGCAAACAAGGCAAAAAATTTATTAAAATGGAAACCCGAACGCACACTTGAAAAAAATATTAAAACTGCGTATGATTGGGAATGTAAACTAAATAAAATAAAGGCAGGTAAATAATGGTTGTAGCAATCGGAAGTTCATTACTTTTTGTATTAATATCCGTAGTTTTGAGATTTGCATACTACAGATTTCCTATAGATAAAATGAAAGCCAGCTGCATGGGATTTGTTTTTGCAGCCATTGCGACTACTTTAGCAACCGTTATTTTAGGTGAGCAACAATATGTATTTATAACAGGATTTATAACAATGTTACTTTGTTATACTATTTTGGTTTTTCAACCATACAAATTGTAATATCTGATTGAAAAGATGAAAATAAGACTTATTTATATTTTTTCTTAATTGGCTATCTTTAATTATTGTCAATGCTTCATGCCTGATAATCAGATTATTTTTTAAATTTATCCAAAATCTGTTTTTAACCTTGCCTGCATTGTTTTCATGTTCACGCTTATAAACAAGTTTATCAGTAATTATCATTGAATTACCTTGCAAATGTGCAAGATTGAACAAAAATTTGTCAGGACAAATTTTCCATAAGTCAGTATTTTTATATTCTAAAACACAATCTAAAAAAGATTTTTTAAACATTCCGCAGCTCATAGGCGACCACCACCAACCACCAAATTTTGCATTCTGCAAAGTAAGCAACTTATCCTCATTACAGTTACAAGTTACAAGAGCGATATTGCTTTCTTGTAATTTATTAACAAGTATTTGAGCATATTCAGGCTTTATTGTATCGTCAGAATCAACTATACTAACAAATTCGCCGTTTACAGCCTTTAATCCGCTTATAATTGAAGCCAATTGACCTTTATTTTCTCGATGTTTCATTAATTTTATTCCGTCGATTTTTTCAAGAATTTCGACAGAATTGTCATTAGAAAAATCATCAACAACAATTATTTCAAAATCTCTATAAGTTTGATTTTTTATACTTTCAATTGTTTCAGAAATATATTTAGCATAATTATATGACGTTACTATAAAACTTACAGTCATTAATTTGCACCGTTCTCTCTTTTGTTGTGCAAAAGTGAAGATATTAACGCTGACACAATAAATGCAAGCCCTACAAGTCCTGTTATAACTTCAGGAACTTCTATTTTTGTTGAAACAAACATTATTAATGCCAAAGCTCCTATTGCCCAATGAGCGCCATGCTCTAAATATAAATATTTTGCAAGAGTTTTATGTTCAACAAGCATAACTGTTAAAGAACGAACAAACATCGCACCGATTGAAAGACCGATTGTGATTATTACAATATCCTGACTTAGGGCAAACGCACCTAAAACTCCGTCCAGAGAGAAAGAAGCGTCTATTAATTCCAAATATAAAAATGCAATTAAACCTCCGCCTTTAACTGATGCAGATAATGCTTTTGCTCTTTCTTCTTCGTGTTTTTCAAGCCACGCGGTTATTCCGTCTATCGCAAGATAAATGATAACTCCAACAACACCCGATGTTAATACAGACAATTTATATTCATCAGGACAATAATGCTGAGTAACAATTACGGCAAATAAAGTTATTATTGTTTCAAATCCTTTAATATTGCCTAAATGCGAACAACAGTGTTCTACACCTTTAATCCAATGAACTTCTTTATCACAATCGAAAAAGTAAGACAAAAATAACATTAACAAAAATGCGCCGCCAAAAGCAACAATCGGTGCGTGAGTTTGATGCAAATAATTAGCATATTGGTTGGAATCATTTAAAGCAATATTTAAAACATTAAATATGCTTAAATTGGCAAAAAGACTTACAACCAAAAGCGGAAATAAAAACCTCATACCAAATACTGCAATTGCAATACCCCAAGTTAAAAATCTGTGCTGCCAAATTTTTTCCATTTTTTCAAGTTTCATTGCATTAACAACAGCATTATCAAAAGACAAACTAACTTCTAATATACCCAAAATAAAGGCTATAAATATACATAAAAGACCTGTGCCTTGATGTACATGTTCACCCCATAAATAAGCAGTAATAAGACCTGTAATCGTTACTATTATTGAACCTGTAAAGTGCTTCATTTTTGTTTTATTTCCTCAATTAGTTTCATTGCTTTTTGTTTTAGAGTTTCATAATCGGAATCGTTTTGAATTACAAAATCCCAGTCTTTAACATCATCTAAGCCTACTTCTGTAATATCATTTTCGCCTATTAATTCACCTCTTTTTGCCCTTATTTCCCGTGGGCATTCGATTCTTATTGCTATTGCTCCGGCTTTTTTAAAGGTTTCATACTCAAACGGAACTCTGACATCTGTTACCATAATGTTCCCGTCTTCCGAAATAATCTTTTTAATCCAATAATCATCACTTTGACTTCTACCCCAATTACCTAAATCAATAAGTCCTTGACGGTACTGAGACTTGTTTTTTTCAATCTCTTCATAAGTCAAATTATGCTGACGCCCATATTCTAATTTTATAATATCACCCATTGCACATCTGTGAAAATCTGGCATATTTTCCAATAAAATTTTTGCCAACGTATCTTTACCTGAATATTGCTTGCCTGAAAAAATAATTATCTTGTCTGCCATTTTACCGCCTCAAATCTGATAATTTTATTATACGTCAAATAAATTAATATTTTATAATTATATTCTTGATTTTTGGCATGCCTTTAAGCTATAATAAACAAGTTAAATCAGTTTAAAAGTCGGAATACACAATGGCATTGAATTTTCAAGAATTAATTTTTAATTTACAAAAATACTGGGCAGAACAAGGTTGTATTATTCAACAACCTTATGATATTGAAAAAGGTGCATCAACAATGAATCCTGCAACCTTTTTGAAAGCCTTGGGTCCTGAGCCTTGGCATACGGCAATGGTTGAGCCTTGCAGACGTCCAACAGACGCAAGATATGGTGAAAATCCTAACAGATTAGGTCATTATTACCAATTCCAAGTAATTATGAAACCAACTCCTAAAGATACTCAAGGGGTATATTTGAAATCTTTAGAAGCAATCGGTATTGATTTAACAAAACACGATATTCGTTTTGTAGAAGATAATTGGGAATCTCCAACATTAGGCGCAGCAGGCGTTGGCTGGGAAGTTTGGCTTGACGGCATGGAAATTACTCAATTTACTTATTTCCAACAAGTCGGAGGTTTAGAAGTCAAACCTGTAGCTTTGGAATTAACCTATGGCGTTGAACGTATTGCTATGTATTTACAAAATGTTCAACATTTTAAAGATATTAAATGGAATGAAAAATACAATTACGGCGAAATTTTTATGCAAAACGAAGTTGAGCAATCAAAATATAATTTTGAAGTTTCAAATGCTGAATCATTGTTTAAAATGTTTGATTTATTTCAGAATGAAGTTGATATTTGTGTAAATTCAGAACTTGTACTCCCTGCGTATGATTATGTACTAAAATGCTCTCATACATTTAATCTTCTTGATGCAAGAGGAGTAATAAGCAAAGATGAAAGAAATAATTTTATAAATCGTATTCGTTCTATGGCATCAAAAGTAGCAAAATTATACGTAGAACAGAGAGAGAAATTAGGTTTTCCTCTATTAAAGGAAAAGTAACTTAAATTTAAAACTAACGAAAGAAGAAATGGCAACAAAAAGAGAATATAGAATAGATTTTACAAGAGCAGTATTAAATAACATTTTAAAAAGAAAAAAACCTGAAGAAATGCTTAAAGCCGCAAAGAGAAACGGCTTAAAGAAAACTCTTAATGCCTTTGATTTAATTATGCTGGGTATTGGGGTTGTTATAGGTTCTGGTATTTTTGCTGTTGTTGGAGTTGCGGCTGCAGGAGGTCAGGAAAGTATCGGAGCCGGTCCTGCTTTGTCGGTTTCCATGATTATTGCAACTATTGCGTGTGTGTTCTCTGCGTTATGCTATTGCGAATTTGCTACAATGCTTCCTGTTGCAGGCGGTGCTTATATTTACACTTATGCAACCTTAGGTGAATTTATGGCTTTGATGGTTGGATGGGTATTAGTTCTGGAATACGGTATAGGTTTTATTGCAGTTGCTTGTGCATGGTCAAATCACTTTGTTCAGTTTATGAGAGGCTTTGAAGGCAAACTGCCTGCTATATTAACTAATCCGCCGGTATGGCTTATTTCCGACTATAAAAGTGCAGTAACGCAACTCGGAGATAGTATTTCAAATATACCGTCTGTTTTCGGTATTCCTATTTGCATTAATTTACCGGCTATTTTAGTAATAATAGTAATTGCTTGGATTTTAAAAAGAGGAACTAAAGATTCAACTATAATGGCAACAGTAATGGTTGCAGTTAAATTACTCGTTATAGGAACATTCCTTGTTGTAGGCTCGTTTTATGTTAAACCTGAAAATTGGACACCTTTTGCGCCCAATGGTATCGATGGCATTTTGATGGGTGCATTTATAATATTCTTTGCATATATCGGTTTTGATGCACTTGCCACAACAGCTGAAGAATGTAAAAATCCACAACGCGATTTACCTATAGGTATTATAGGCTCACTGTTAGTTACAACCGTTGTATATATATCAGTTGCATTGGTATTAACAGGCATGCAGCCAACTTGTGGAGCAGCATGCGGAATAGAAGTACCGCAAGGATTTTTAAAAGCTCCTATGGCTTATGTTATGACTATGGTGCATCAAGATTGGGTTGCAGGGTTTATTTCGGTTGGCTCGTTAGCAGGATTAACTTCAGTTCTTCTTGTTATGCTTATGGCTTGTACACGTATTTTATACGCAATGAGCAGAGATAATTTTTTCCCGCCAATTTTTAGAAAATTACACCGCAAAACAAGAACTCCAAATGTGATTACCTACGTTGTTGCCGGTATTTCCATTCTTGGAGTAATCAGCATGGATTTGAATGTTGCTGCAGAATTATGTAATTTCGGAACATTTACATCATTCATAATAATTTGCGTTGCAGTTCTTATTTTAAGAAAGACCGATCCAAACAGACACAGACCTTTTAAAGTACCGTTTTCACCGTGGTTTCCGCTTGCCGGAATATTTTGCTGCGGAGTATTAATGATATTTTCATTAAAAACACTCACCACTTCTGCTGTTATATTTCCGTTGTGGCTTGGTGTAGGTGCTTTGTATTATTTCCATTACGGATATAAGAAAAATCGTAAAAAAGAAGCAAAAATTTTAGAAATTAAAATGAAAGCTATTGAAAAAAACAGGGCGAAAGAACTAGAGAATAATGAATAGCAATAATTCAAAACAAAATATAATTTTTAAAATAAAAAATGTAATTAAATGTTCATTTACAAAGAAAAATACTGATGAACTTATTTCAGCAAGCAAACATTCCGAGTTAAAAAAATCATTGAACGTTTTTGATTTAATAGTTATCGGTATAGGTGCAGTTGTTGGTACTGGTATTTTCACAATTATCGGTACAGCAATTCAGGGTAGTCCTGATAGTGCAGGTGCAGGACCTGCTATAATTATATCAATGCTTTTTGCTGCCATCGCTTGTGTGTTTTCAGCATTATGTTATTCAGAAATAGCTTCAATGATACCTGTTGCAGGAAGTGCTTATACTTATACCTACGCTGCAATGGGTGAATTTATGGCTTGGATGGTTGGTTGGCTTTTAATGTTGGAATACGCTATAAGTAATATTACTGTTGCGTGTGCTTGGACAGGCTATTTGGTTCAATGTTTAAAAGGTTTTAAGCATATTTTACCTGATTTCGTTGTTAATTTTCCAATGTGGTTAAGAAATGATTTCAGATATATGTATTCATACTGTGATAAATACGGTTTAGACCCTCATACACAGATGCCATTCATTTTTGACAGAATTCCATTTGCGGTTAATTTACCTGCAATATTTATTGTTTTTGTTTTAACAATATTGTTAATTAGAGGAATTAAAGAATCCACAAAATTTGCGGGTATTATGGTTTGTGTAAATATGCTTATGATAATTTCATTTATCGTTGTAGGTGCATTTTATGTAAAACCCGAAAATTGGGTACCTTTTGCACCTAATGGTTTAGAAGGTATTTTAAGCGGAGCATTTATAATCTTTTTTGCTTACATAGGTTTTGATGCTATTTCAACAACAGCGGAAGAAGTTGAAAATCCTCAAAAAGATTTACCTATAGCGATTTTAGGAACATTAATTTTATGTACCGTATTATATGTCCTTGTTGCACTTGTTTTAACAGGTATCGTACCTTTAGGACAAATTGATACTCAAGCTCCTATTGCTCACGCTATGCGGTTAATTCAAAAAGATTGGATTGCCGGATTTATTTCCGTCGGAGCATTGTGTGCATTAACATCAGTTCTTTTGATTTATCAATTAGGCGCTACAAGAATTTTATTTGCAATGAGCAGAGATAAATTTTTACCGAAATCTTTGAGATTAATCCACCGAAAATACAGGACGCCACATGTTCTTACGTGGATTGCAGGTATTGTTGTAATGTTATGCGCTTTGTTTATGGACTTAAGCATATCCGCTGAATTATGCAATTTCGGAGTATTTACATCTTTCATTATAATTTGTATAGCTGTGCTTATCCTAAGAAAAACTGATCCTGACAGAAAAAGACCGTTTAAAGTTCCGTTATGTCCGTGGTTTCCTATATTCGGCATTGTTATATGTGCAGGATTAATGTTTTATTCTATGAAATCATTAACTACATCTGCAATATATTTCCCTATATGGTTATTAATTGGATTTTTTATTTATGCGGGTTATGGTTATAAACAAAAACGCTTGGAAGACAGACGTAAAAATTTCTATAGCAAAAAGGTATAAAAATTATGGAAAATTTTATGAATGCTGTATTCCAAATGGAAAACATTTTGTTGTTTGTTTCTTTGGGTGGTATTATTTGGACAATTACATCTGTTTTTAAATTTAAAGGTTTTATTATTTCAACAAGCGTTCTGTTATTGTTTTTTGCAATATTTGAATATGCCGGTAAATTTATTCAATATGCATTTATAAATAAACCTATTTTGTTTTTAATTTTTATTTTAGCTCTTGCTATTTTAGCAATAGTAAGTACTATTTGTACATTAAAAAAGCAAACAAAATCTTATTTCAATAATAATAGATATTCAAAAGAACAACAAAAGAAATATATAAAAAAAGAATTTAAACTGGCAATAAAACAACTGGCAATCGTTATTGCAGCAAGCAGTATTCTCGCCGGAATAATATTGATATTTGTAATTCGTTCAAGCGGCTAGAACTTCTTAGCCTAAAACTTTCTGCATTTGTTTGTCAGCTTGAGCTCTAACACCGGCATCACTGTCTTTTGCAGCATAGCTTAAAAGTTCTGCAAGATTTTGTTTATGTTCAGGCTTGCTTACATATCCTAAAGATGCAACTGCAGCTTCTCTGACACTGGCATTAGGATTTGTTGCAAGATTTTTAACAATGCTTTTTATACCGATTAAATCTTCGGTAGGAACTATTACATTACCTTCTTTTTTAACTTCATCAGAATATAATTTTTGCAATGTTGCTGTTGTAAACATTGCATATTCTTTATTTCTATCTGCTAATTTTTTATCTTCGCCTTTAAGTGATGATGTATCTTTTTCCATTATTTCAGACAAAGTATCAACTACTTTTTTATCAAGCAATTCACCGGCTCTTTCAGGAGCATACATTGCAACCTCAGAGATAGCTTCCATTGCATCTGCTTGTTCTTCATAGTCTTCACTATTTAAAATTTCATTTAAACCATTAATATCTATTGAATTTTTCATTGGCTCAGGAGCTACAATTTCAGGTTTATTATGTTTTACTTCTTGTTTAGGTTCTTCTTTAACTTCTGCTTTAGCTTCCTCTTTTTTAGGTTGAGCATCGGCTTTTTTAACACCTGCTTGAGCCGCTAAAGTTTGTGATAATTCAGGTTTATTTTGTTCAGGTCCGTAAACAGAAACTTTAGGCATGCTGTACAACACACCTGACTTATTATCCTCTTGAGGCATAGGAGTAACGTCTATCTTAATATTAATCGGCATTGGCATCATTGCCGGCATCATTGGAACTGCTCCCATTGGATACATCATATTAGGATACATTTTTACCTTTCCTATTTACACACTACATGCTATAAAAAGTTCCTAAATATTAAAAATTGACAGGTAACCTAAGTCATGTTAAAAATTTGTTACAATTTTATTTTTTATGTTAATAACATCGATACCATTAAAATCAAAAATTTTGTGTATATTTTCAGGATTTTTTGTTCTTTCACGCATAATAAGTGCGCCAACAACCGCTTCCATTTGCGACATTGGCATCATATTAGGAGGTATGTCTTCAAATTGATATTCTGTTTTTAGTGCATTTTGCAAAAATTTACAATCCGCAGGAGTTCTTTCTTTAAAGTATGAACTTAAGCTTAATTTTTGCCTTGTAAGATAGAGCTCAAATCTGCAAATATCTATTCCGCTATCTATGAGTGTTTTAAAATATTCACATCCCCGAGTGGAATACCTTTGAGTCCAATTATCTCTATTTAGTAAATTTTTATTACTTCTTACCATTTGATATGGTTTTGATAATATTCTCCATTTACCTTCAAGCATTGAATTATCCCAAGGCAAAGATATTGCTATATGCGATTGTTTTAATGATGAATAATTGTCTAAAAAGAACTGAATATCTTTCATTTTATACAATTTATCAATTAATATAATTTTTCCAAAACTGTCAATAACAGCCACTCCCGTATCAATAGTGGATGCCATTGCCATTGATATTCCCATGTAATATTCCATAATTACTGTCCTATCATATCAAATTGCTTATTAATATCTTTTTGTAAAATTTTATTATTTTTACTTGTTCCAAGCCAATTATCATCTAAATTTTGATTTTCAGATTTTTCTGAGTCATTTGCTTGCTCATATAATGTTTTATTTCTCACAGATAAATTTGGTTCTGGTTCATTCTCAGCTTTTGGTGCTATTTTGGCATCCTTATTTTCTAATTTTTTTATATCTTCTTCCGACATTTTCTTTATCCTTTTAAGTTCAGGTGAAGCATTTTTTATTCTTTGTATAGTTTCTGTTCTTTGTTTTTGGAATTCTTCCTGAGCTTTTTTGGATTGTGTAAGTATACTTGTTGTAGCATGTTCTAAGCCTTTGAATTTATTTTTCAAAATTAAAATTTCAACACGCCTGTTTTTAGCCCTATTTACTTCAGTATTATTATCTGCGATAGGTCGTGTATCACCATATCCTATGGCAGTAAAAATATTTGGCATAAAATTAAAACGTTGAATTAAGTATCTTATTACAGAACTTGAACGTGCTGATGATAACTCCCAATTTGAAGGATACATGAAACTATTAATAGGAAGATTATCCGTATGTCCCTCTACTCTTATATAATGCAAAGCAAATTTTTCACCTATTAAAACCCCTATATTATCCAGTGTTTTCATAGCTTTGTCAGTTAATGTTGCAGATGCTGAATAAAATAAGAAATCGTTTTTAAATGAAATTAAAAGGCCTGCGTCAGTAATTTTTGCATCAACACCTTCTAAATCTCCATTTTCTTTCATTTGGTCAACAGAATTTTTTATTTCATTAAAGGACTTTTCTTCATATTTTTGACTAACATACTCTAGCATTAATGGAGCTATAACAGAATCTGCCGCATCAAAATCAAGCAAACTCTCTTTACCATCAAAAACAGACATTCCGCCCTCTAAAAGACTTGGCGCATTAAAAGCTTTTCTCATACCATCTTCTAATTTGCCGAAATCTGAAAGGTCAATTTGAGATAAAGCGTACAATACAACGAATGTTGCAAATAACAGCGTAATAAAGTCCCCGTATGAAACGAGCCATCTTTCAAGATTTTCATGTTCTTCAGGTGGTTTCTTTTTTGCCATAACTAACCGCTATTCTTGTTCTGTTTTACTTTCTGTTTTTTCAATTATAAATGAGCGTAATTTACGTTCGATTAACGCAGGCGATTCACCTGACTGAATTGCTAAAATACCTTCTAACATTACCTCTTTTGCAAGAAATACTTTTGCATAATTTAATTTAATACGTGTACCCAATGGAATTAAAAGTAAGTTAGCTGCAAATAGACCATAAATTGTAGCAACGAATGCAACCGCAATACCTGCACCTAATGCTGAGGGATCTGATAAGTTCTGCATAACTTGAATTAAACCCATAACGGCACCGATGATACCTAATGTTGGAGAATAACCACCTGCAGATTCAAAAACTTTAGCAGCAGTGTGAACCTCTATTTCCATTTGTCCTATTTGGTTTTCGAGCATTGCCTGAACTAAAGTTGGATCTGCACCATCGGCAACAGCTTCTAGACCTAATGTAAGTATTGAATCAGAAGCCGTTTTTGCTTCTTTTTCCAGAACAATTAACCCCTCTCTTCTAGCTCTTTGTGCAAATTTAACTATTTCCGCAATTAATGCATCCATATCTACAACTGGTGGAATAAATACATCTTTTATCAGAGTTATTGCTTTTTTTAAAACTTTAGGCGGAAAACTTAATATTACAGCACCGCCTGTACCACCAAATACGATAAATGCAGCCGTAACTTGAAGTAATTGACCTAAATTACCACCCTCCATTGCTTGTCCAACAAGGATGAATGTTATACCAAAAAATAAGCCTACTACTGCAAAAATATCCATGCTTTACTCCATATTCTATTGCATATTCATTAAACTATAAATTTAATTGGAATAACTCATGCATATAGTCTATTTTGCTTTTATTAAAGAAATTCTTCTCGGATTATTGTCATTAATTCTGGTTCATCATCTGTTGCAAGAACTGTATGTTCAAAATGCGCTGATGGTTTCTTATCTTTAGTTCTTACTGTCCAGCCATCTGATAAAGATTCGACATCATCACCACCCAAATTAATCATTGGTTCTATCGCTATTACATAACCTGATTTTATAAGAGTTTTATCTCCTACACTGTAATTGTATAAAAAAGGTTCTTCGTGCATTACATGACCGACTCCATGACCGCCATACTGTCTTACTATGCCGTACTTTTCCCTATTCGCAACGGTCTCAATTGCACTTGATATATCATCAAGAACATTTCCTGCACGCATCTTGCTTATACCTGCATATAAAGCTTCTTCTGTTACTTTTAATAGTTTCTTTAAATCATCTGATATTTCACCAACAGCGTATGTCCAAGCACTATCCCCAACCATACCGCCATAAGTTGCGCCTACATCGACACTTATAATATCACCTTCTTTTAGTATTATATCTTTAGACGGAATACCATGTACAACATTTTCATTTATTGATGTACAAATACTTGCAGGAAAACCATTGTATCCTAAAAATGTAGGTACGGCTTTATTTGATTTTATTACATCCATTGCAATATCATCTAAATCTTTTGTACTCAAACCCGGACGAATATTTTCTTTCATTGCTTTATGAACCAAAGCAACAATGTGTCCAGCGTGCTTCATTCTTTTTATTTCTTCTCTTGATTTTTTATTTATCATAATTTACCTGCTTTCAAATTAAAAAAGAGCCTTTTAGACTCTTTTTTAAGACTAATCGTTTACAGCTTTTAAAAGTCTTTCCCAAACTTCATCTATTGTGCCGTTTGCATCAATTTTCCTTAAAACACCTTTATTTTCATAATATTCAGTTAAAGGTGCTGTTTCTTTGTAGTAAGTATCAAATCTTGCTCTTGCGATTTCTTCTGTATCATCTTTTCTTTGAGTTAATTCTTCACCGCATTTATCACAATGAACACCATCTTTTGGAGCTTTGAATTTCATGTTATAAATTTCACCGCATTTTGGACAAGATTTGCGATTTACAATTCTTTCAATTAAAAGTTCGGTATCAATATCGAAATAAACAGCTCTAAATTCAGATTCTCCATTGTCTACTTCTTTATTGATTTCTTCCAACATTCCTGCTTGTTCAACACTTCTTGGGAAACCGTCAAGTACATAGCCATTTGCACAATCTGCTTCTGAAAGTCTGCGTTTGATAATTGCGGCTACAACTTCAACAGGCACTAACTGACCTTTTGACATGTAACCTTCTGCAGTTACACCCTCAGGAGTTTTATTTTTAACAGCAGCTCTTAAAAGTGAGCCTGTATCAACGTGCGGAAATTTTAAAAATTCTGCTAATTTACTTGTTTGAGTACCTTTGCCGCAAGCCGGCGGTCCTAAAAATATCAATTCTTTTTTCATGTTTTACTTCCTTTATATTATGTACCTACTAAGCGTCAATATTTGTTGCATAAACTGCATGTGCTTGAATGAAATCCCTACGAGGTTCTACTTTATCGCCCATTAAAATATCAAACAACTGGTCGCATAGCATTGCATCTTCAAGATTTACTTTCAATAATGTTCTTGTTGACGGATCCATTGTTGTTTCCCACAATTGTTGAGGCATCATTTCACCTAAACCTTTAAATCTTTGGATTTGTAAGCCTTTTGAACCTCTATCGTCAAGAATTTTATGCAATTGTTCAAATGATTTAACTGTAATTGTTTCCGTATCAGTTTCAAGCAATAATTCATCTTCTTCTTCAATCAAATATTCTCTGATTAAAGGATATGCTGTTTTTAAGCGTTTATATTCATTACTTTTAACAATACTTGGTGTAATTAATACAAAATCATCATCTGCTAATTGCATTTTAATATTGTATTTTGCATTTTCAGCGTTATATTTTAATTCTATCTTATAATCTTTTGCTTCTGCAATATTATAATTTTCTGCGTGGTCAAGCAAATAATGAGACAAGTATTCTAAATGTTCATTCATTTTTGCTTGGTCGTCAAAATCAGCTTCCTTGATGCCGGAACGAACCATACCTCTTAACATTACGGCAGGGATACGACCTAAAATAGGATTATTGTAAGAATTATAGTATGCTGACATATTTGAAATCAGCTTTAATAATTCTTCACCCTGTGCTGATTTTGATTTTGTTTTATCAGACAAACAAACTGATTTAATACCACGTTCTTTGAGCATTTTATCAAGTGCTTTTTCATCAAATAAATATTCACTCGTCTTGCCTTGTGTAATTTTATACAAAGGCGGCTGAGCTATATATACATAACCTTGTTCAATTAACGGTTTGCAATATCTAAAGAAGAATGTAAGCATTAATGTTCTGATGTGAGCGCCGTCAACATCAGCATCGGTCATGATAATAATTTTATGGTATCTTAATTTTTCAATATTAACTTCCTCCGGATTTCGGCTGATTGTAACGCCAAAAGCTTGAACCATTGACTGGATTTCGTTATTAGCATAAATTTTATCTAATCTCGCTTTTTCAACGTTTAAAATTTTACCTCTCAATGGCAAAATAGCTTGGAACATTCTGTTTCTGCCTTGCTTTGCAGAACCGCCTGCGGAATCACCCTCTACCAAGAATATTTCACATTTTTCAGGTTCTCTGTTAGAGCAGTCTGCTAATTTACCCGGAAGTGTAGAATTTTCAAGAACTGTCTTTCTTCTTGTCAATTCCCTTGCCTTTCTTGCGGCTTCTCTTGCACGTTGCGCTTGAAGTGTTTTTTCAATAATTGTTCTTGCAATTTTAGGATTAAATTCAAGCCATTCTTGGAATTTATCTCTGATTGAATCCTGAACAGCACCCATTGCCTCTTGACTGCCTAATTTTTCCTTTGTTTGACCTTCAAACTCAGGATTTGGAAGTTTTACGCTGACAATAGCGGTCAAACCTTCTCTAACGTCATCACCTGTAAGGTTTTGATCTGAATCTTTTAAAATATTATTTTTTCTTGCATAATCATTCAATACACGGGTAATACCGTTTCTGAAACCTGTTAAGTGAGTTCCGCCGCTATGAGTATTAATATTGTTTGCAAAAGACAAAATACTTTCGTTATAAGCATCAGTGTATTGCATCGCAACTTCAATGCGCATATCATCAACCATTTTGTCAATATAAACAGGTTCTTCAAATAACGGTGTTTTATTTTTATTTAAAAATAAAACATATTCAGCAATACCGCCTTCATAGTGGAAAACTTCTTCTTCATTTGTTTTACCATCTATAAAAATAATTTTTAAACCTTTATTCAAAAATGCCATTTCGCGAAGTCTGTTAGCAATAACATCTTTATCAACTTCAATAGTTTCTTGGAAGATTTCAGGGTCAGGCCAAAACCTTGATTTTGTACCTGTTTTATCAGTATCTCTAATTCTTTCAACAGGAGCTGACGGTTCACCTCTGAAATATTCTTGTTT
>Ga0256405_10003591_pt1 | contig 31624 bp, 28 predicted proteins | sample RumenRJG_02DNA_FD_189096 | JGI IMG/M metagenome (GOLD analysis project Ga0256405, IMG submission 189096) | Bovine rumen microbial communities from Lethbridge, Alberta, Canada - RJG_02 | ecosystem: Host-associated > Mammals > Digestive system > Stomach > Rumen | place: Canada: Alberta...
AGTTTATAAATGCATAATCATGAATTATCATGCACTATTCTTGGAAAAAGTGGGGTAGAAATGGGGTAGTAAAGACCACTTCAAATCCCTCAAAGCCGCATGGTTACTGAGTTTCTTTAAGATAAAGACTTCAGCGTCGGGAACAAAAGCACATCCCTGATGGAAGGGCTGTCGGTCAGGAGCATCACAAGCCGGTCTATGCCATAACCGATGCCGCCTGTGGGGGGCATGCCGATCTCCAGTGCATTGAGGAAGTCTTCGTCTGTGTGGTTTGCTTCCTCATCACCCGCATCTGCGAGAGCATCCTGTGCTGCGAAGCGCTCACGCTGATCTATGGGATCGTTCAGCTCGGAGTATGCATTGCACATCTCCCACGTATTGATGAAGAGCTCGAATCTCTCCACCTTGGTGGGGTCATCGGGCTTCTTCTTTGTGAGCGGAGATATCTCCAGAGGATGGTCCATGATGAAGGTGGGCTGTATCAGCTTCTCCTCACAGTATTCCTCGAAGAAAAGATTGACTATGTCGCCCTTCTTGTGGAACTCCTCGTACTCGATGCCTCTCTCCTTTGCGAGAGCTTTTGCTTCCTCATCTGTAGCGATCGTGTCGAAATCTACATCTGAGTATTTCTTGATGCACTCATTCATGGTCATGCGCTCGAAGGGCTTGCCGAAGTCCAGCTCTATATCACCGTAGGTAAACTTCGTCGATCCGCATACCTTCTCGGCGAGATATCTGAACATGGACTCTGTGAGCTCCATCATCCCGTAGTAGTCCGTGTATGCCTGGTACAGCTCCATGAGTGTGAACTCCGGATTGTGTCTGGTGTCCACGCCCTCGTTGCGGAAGACTCTCCCGATCTCATACACTCTCTCCAGTCCGCCGACGATAAGGCGCTTGAGATAGAGCTCTAAAGAGATGCGCAGCTTCACATCCTCATCGAGAGCGTTGTAGTGAGTCTCGAAGGGACGGGCTGCAGCTCCTCCCGCATTGGATACCAGCATGGGGGTCTCCACCTCTATGAAGTCCCTGCCGTCCAGGAAGTTTCTTATCTCCTTTATTATCTGAGACCTCTTGATGAAGGTCTCCTTCACGTCCTCATTCATGATGAGGTCCACGTATCTCTGTCTGTAGCGGATATCCGTATCGGTCAGTCCGTGGAATTTCTCCGGAAGGGGCTTGAGCTCTTTGGACAAGAGTGTGAGCTTCGCCGCATGTATTGAGATCTCTCCTGTCTGGGTGCGGAAGACCTCTCCCTCTGCTCCTATGATATCTCCGACATCCAGATATTTTTTGAACTCATCATACGCCTCTTCACCGAGTGTATCTCTGGCCACATAGATCTGGATCTTGCCGCTCTTGTCCATGCAGTTACAGAAAGATGCCTTGCCCATCTTTCTCTTGAACATCATCCTTCCTGCGACACGTACTGTCTTTCCATCGAGACTTTCAAACTCATCCTTGATCTCCTGAGCATGATGTGTCACATCGTATTTAGTTATCTGAAAGGGATCACGGCCTTCTTTCTGAAGTGTAGCCAGCTTCTCCCTTTTTACTGCCAGTATATCTTCCTGCGGCATATCATCCTCCGTGTTATGCGATCACTTGTTGGAGACACCCATTATCTTGTACTTGAGCACTCCTGCCTTGGTCTCTACCTTTACCGTGTCTCCCTTCTTGTGTCCGAGTATCGCTCTTCCCACGGGAGACTCGTTCGAGAGCTTGTTCTTGAGGCTGTTAGCTTCGGTGGCACCTACGATCTTGTACTCCATCTCTTCATCGAACTCCACATCCAGAAGCTTCACTGTGCTTCCCATGCCAACCTTGCCTTTTTCGTTATTATCCTTCGATACTACAACGGCATACTTGAGCATGTGCTTGATCTTCTCCATCCTGCCTGCGATCTCGGACTGCTCATTCTTCGCAGCATCATACTCTGCATTCTCGGACAGGTCACCCTGCTCTCTTGCTTCGCCGAGCTTCTTTGCGACTTCCTTCATTTTTACATTCGTCAGCTCATCGAGCTCTGCCTCGAGGGCATCATATCCCTCCTGAGTCATCTCGTAGCGCCTGATCTGTTCTTCTGCCATTTTCGTTCTCCCTAATAATGAAATAAACCTCATCCCCTACAGTGAGGACAAGGTATTATAAACCTTTGCTGCAGTAAAATCAACTCAAAGCCCGTTTTCTATGAGCTCTCTCATCTCGTCAAAGGATGAGGCCAGGTTGATGTTCACGCGAAGCTTTGCAGATCCGTGCATCCCTGCGGTGTACCAGCCTATATGCTTTCTCATCTCGCGGATGCCTATGTACTCTCCCTTTTCCTCTACTGTCATCTGCAGATGCCGTATCATCATGGCTTTCTTCTCCTTAGGAGACGGAGTCAGCTTCCTGCCTTCTTTCATCTCCCTGAAGATCCACGGATTGCCTCTCGCAGCCCTGCCTATAGCCACTCCGTCACAGCCCGTCTGCTCTGTCATGGCTCTCGCGCTCTCGAGATCCCTGATGTCTCCGTTGCCTATGACGCGGATCTTCACTCTCTGCTTTACCGCTGCTATGACACCCCAGTCCGCGCTGCCTTCGTAGTACTGTTCCCTTGTCCTCCCATGCACCGTCACCATCTGTGCTCCTGATTCCTGAGAGATGTATGCTATCTCAGGAGCGTTGATGTGCCCACTGTCAAATCCGGCCCGGATCTTTACGGTGACGGGTCTGTCTGTAGCCTTCGATACCGCTGCCACTATCTTTCCGACGAGGAGAGGATCCTTCATGAGGGCCGAGCCCTCACCGTTGTTGACGATCTTCGGCATGGGGCAGCCCATGTTGATATCCAGCATATCGAAGGGTACTGTCTCTTCGAGCATCTTCACTGCTTCTGCCATGGTGTCGGGCTCCGAGCCGAAGATCTGCAGAGCGACGGGATGCTCCTTTTCGCTCATCCTGCATAGTGCATATGTGGCTTTGTTGTGATAAGTGACGGCCTTCGCCGAGATCATCTCCGTGACTGCCAGATCTGCTCCCATCTCGCGGCAGATCGTCCTGAAGCTCATGTCCGTGACACCGGCCATGGGCGAGAGTACTGTGTAGATATGGTCTGTCATAGGTCTATCTTCTCTCCGAGGAATACCACTCTGTAGAAAAGGGTCAGCTCCTCGAAAAGCTCGGCCTGCGTGCGCCGGAGGTTCTTGATCTCGAGCTCTGCACCTATATCATCGTACATCGCATCTACTTCCTCCGCATCGGTCACAAGCTTCAGATCTCCGTCGCTGTCAAACTCCACGGTGAACACTCCGCCGCATTTTTCGGCGAATTCCACGCAGATGATCTGAAGCGTTTCCTTCACCTGATCCGGGAGCTTGCCGAACTCCGGATTGAAATAATATTTTTTCTCATATGAGCTGGCTCCGCAGAGCACGCATCTGTTGCTTTTTTCAAACGTATCCATATATACCTCTCACAGAGACTTCTCCGGCGTATACTCTCTCTTCTCTTCCGTCTTCTCTCACGACGATCAGCCTGCCCCTGTCGTCTATGCCCCTTGATGTCCCGTCATATTCCCCCTTGGGGTCCAGCACTCTTACTCCTGCGTCCTTGTTGACGCATATCGCGTTGTATCCTTCCCTCAGCTGTCTCAGATCACCGTCTCTCAAGAAGATGCCGTAGTACTCCTCGAATGCGTCCGTCACAGCCGCAGCAGTCTTCGCTCTGGAGCATATCCTGCCGCTTTCGATGCAGATCGATGTCGCCTTGTCTTTGATATCCTCGGGGAAGCTCGTGGTGTTCACGTTGATGCCTATTCCCGGTATGATCACGCTCACGTGCTCTCCTTCTGTGATCATCTCCGTGAGTATGCCTACCAGCTTCTTACCGTTCATCACGATGTCGTTGGGCCACTTGATCTTCACATCCAGTGATGAGACCTCGCGTATGCCCCGTGCCGCAGCCATGGCCAGCAGAAGAGTGATCATTGATGCACTGTCGGGTGGTATATCGGGTCTCAGGAGATAGCTCATGGCTATGTTCACTCCCTCCGGTGTGGTCCATACTCTGCCTCTTCTCCCTTTGCCCTTGTACTGTATATCGGCGGCTGCCATCAGTCCTTCGGGTGCACCTTCCCCGGCGCGTCTCTTCAGCTCATCATTGGTGCTGTCTATCTCGCGGAAGAAAAGCATTTCTCTGCCGAGATACGAGGTGTGCAGGTTCGCTGCTATGGAGTCGTGATCGTATTCGTCTTTTGTGTTATCTCGTGTATCCATGTATGGCTGTCAGAAGGGCAGCTCTGGCAGGGGCACTACTCCCTGTGCCATGAGTGCTTCCGCTATGCATATTGTTATCGGGATGATGAAAAGCAGGGCACGTGATCTCCTGTCCATGATGTCCTGGATGACGTTGGAGACGAACATCGCTGCCCCTATATAGAAGATCATGGCAAGAATTGTCCTCGAGCCGTCAAATACCACTATGACGGTGAGGACAATTATCGCCAGGGCCTCGATCAGTACGATGAGGTCCAGTAAGAATTTCGGATTTTTGACATCGAACCGCATGAGCCGGGGTCAGGAGATCTCCCAGTCGTCCGACAGGGTCGCTGCCATTACTGCCTTGATCGTATGCATACGGTTCTCGGCTTCGTCGAAGAGGGGTCCGTTGTACGCCTTGAAGACTTCGTCAGTGACCTCCATGCATGTCAGACCGAACTTTTTGTTTATCTCCCTGCCTATCTCCGTGTCCAGATCGTGGAAGGCAGGCAGGCAGTGCATGAATATGGCATCTGATGCTGCATTCTTCATCACATCCATGGTCACCCTGTAGGGGGTGAGATCCTCTATGCGCTCTTCCCATATCTCGTCCGGCTCTCCCATGGATACCCAGACATCGGTGTATATTGCATCGGCTCCCCTGGTTCCTTCTGTCACGTCCTCTGTCAGCAGGATCTCCGCTCCGGACTCCTTCGCCCATTCGCGGCACTGTGAGACCAGCTCTTCTCCCGGGAAGTATTTCTTCGGAGCTACCGCGCGGAAGTTGAGTCCCAGCTTCGCACAGCCTATCATCAGCGAGTTGCCCATGTTGTATCTGGCATCTCCCATATAGGCCAGTGTCCTGCTGCGCAGGTTGCCCATGTGCTCTCTTATGGTGAGCATGTCTGCCAGGATCTGTGTGGGATGGTATTCGTTCGTCAGGCCGTTCCACACGGGTACTCCGGCATGGGCTGCGAGGTCCTCCACTATCTCCTGTCCGAAGCCTCTGTATTCTATGCCGTCGAACATACGGCCCAGCACCTTGGCTGTGTCCTCTATGCTCTCCTTCTTGCCTATCTGTGAGCTCTTGGGATCCAGATAGGTGGCTGCCATGCCCAGGTCATGGGCTGCGACCTCAAAGGAGCATCTGGTCCTGGTAGAGGTCTTCTCGAAGATCAGCGCCACGTTCCGGCCTGTCAGCCTGTTGTGGAGTACATGCTCTTTCTTCAGGCGCTTGAAGTAGGCCGCCAGATCTATGAGATACAGTATCTCTTCCGGCGTGAAATCCTTCAGTGTCAGAAAGTTCCTGCCTTTTAATGAGATCATACCTTACAGCTCCTCGTCGCGGCTCTCCACATCCTCTATGATGGCTTCCGTGGTAGCTGCCGCCTCTATTCCGCCTACACCGGTATCCTCGTGTATGCAGGGATCGACCTCGGGTGCGGGCTTGGGTCTCTCCGAGTCGTCCACCGGGGTGGAGTTGCCTACGCCGAGTGCCTCTGCTGCCACTCCCAGAGTCTCTACTACAGCAGATATGTCTGAAGGCATGAAGATCTTGGTGGCTCTGCCGTCTGCCACATCCTTCAGTGCATCTATGCCCTTGAGCCTCAGCACACCCTCTGTGATGTTGGCTCTGTTCAGCATGCTGACACCCTCTGCCTCTGCCTCGTATACGAGCTTCTTGGACTTCGCGCGGCCTTCTGCGAGTGCTATCTGTGCATCTCTCTCTGCCTCTGCGGCGAGGATCTTGGCCTTCTTGTCACCCTCTGCCCTTGCCACGACTGCCTCCTGATGAGCCTGAGCCTCGAGCACCGTCTGTCTCCTCTCACGCTCGGCTCTCATCTGCTTGGTCATGATCATTTCTATTTCCTTGGGAGGTGCTATGTTCTTGATCTCCACTCTTGTGACCTTGATACCCCAGGGATCTGTGGCATCATCCAGGATTGTCTGCATCTTTGCATTTATCTGGTCTCTGCCGGTCAGTGTCTGATCCAGCTCCATCTCACCTATGATGTTTCTCAGGGTGGTGGCTGCGAGATTCTGCAGACCTGCTATGGGATGCTCCACACCGTATGCGTAGAGCTTCGGATCGAATACTTTGCAGAAGACGACCGAGTCGATCTGCATCGTGACGTTATCCTTTGTGATGACGGGCTGGGGAGGGAAGTCGAGGACCTGCTCCTTTAATGACATCTTTACCGCCACCCTCTCTATGAAGGGTACCTTTACATGGATGCCTGCCGTCCAGGTGGTCTTGTACTTGCCGAGTCTCTCTATGACGTATGCCTCTGCCTGAGGGACGATGCGTACGTTAACTATGATCAGTATGATCACAATGAGTAATAAAATGAGTAATGCTCCCATGTGAATCCTCCTTTGTTCTTTGTATTGAAAAAATAATTATACCACAGGATCTATCCTGTGGTATACAAAAATGCGTCGGGTTAGGTGTTCGCGGAGATTTAAGCCCCGGGGCCTGCTCGCGCTCAGGGCTCATGGCACTAATTTAAGTGTTCGCAGGGATATAAGCCCCGGGGCACTGATGCGCATGGCGCATCAAAGCGTGCCCGTAAAACGGCCACTGGCCGTTTTACCAGTACACGTGATTACCTATAACTATTCCGGCGTGGCCGGAGCTGACGTTTCTGAAGTATCTGGCGTTGCCTACGTTGGAGACGCCGCTTATGGCATCGTTTGCTGCCTGCATTGCCGTAGCGGATATGGCTCCCGTAGCCAGTGTACGGGCAAGCTTGCCCGATGATGCAGGTCCGAACTGGTGAGGTGCGTATATCGCGTTGGTTATGGAGCCGTAGCCGGACTTCACTCTGTTCATCACCACTGCTCCTACTGCGAGCTGTGCCTCGTAGGGTCCGTTACACTCACACTGTATGAGCGCTGCGAGGAGCATCGCCTCGCTTGCTCCGGCCGGTGCTGCGGTGCTGTCCTCTGCGGGAGCGGCCTCACCCGGCTCTTCATTCTTTGTCTCTTCCACGGCGGGAGCTTCCTCTGCGGGTGCCGCCGGAGTCTCTGCCGGCTTTGCCTCGTTGGAGGACTGTGCAGTTGCCTCGCTCACATCGGAAGATACGCTCTTATCCTCCGACTTCTTTTCATCCTTATTCTCTTCTTTCTTGTCTTCTGTCTTCTTGTCTTCTGTCTTCTTGTCTTCGGCCTTCTTGTCCTCAGCCTTCTTGTCTTCAGCCTTCTTGTCCTCGGCTTTCTTGCTCTCATCGGAGGCCTTCCGGCTGGCTTCCTCCCTTGCCTTCACTTCCTCCAGAGTCTCTCCCGTCTTGTACATCATCTTCAGGGTGATGTATTCGTTGGAGACATATCCGCTGCCGACACCCTCGGTACCGTCCTCATACTCGATCTCGGTCCAGTCGTCACCGTCCATATCTACCACATCCACTTCGTCGCCTTCGCCCAGCAGTGCGATAATGCTGGCGTCCTCCGAAGCTTCCTTCCTGACCCTGAGAGTCTCGGTATTGATCACTGCCACCTGCATGCAGGCCTGCCTGATCCTGTCTATGACACTCTCTCCGTAGAGCAGATAGCTGTTCTTGATCCAGCCTTCGAGGTTGCCCGATCTGATCTTCGTCCAGCTTCCCTTCTGCTCCAGTATCTCTCCGATGCAGTCCTTATATATGTATCCTGCAGGCTCTGCGTCCTCGCTGGCCTCGGATCTGATGCTCATCGAATCGTCGATCTTCACTATACACATATCCGCGTATATGTCGTCGATGTCGTCCGTTCCGTCGTGTGATTCGGTGTAGAGTACACCTGATGAAGATACGGAGGCTCCCTCAGCAGCCTCGCCTCTGCGATCGAAGGATGTCCCCCCGATCTGTCTGTCGCTGTCGGTCCGGGAGACAGCAGAAAAGCTGCCGGAAGCCGGACTGCTGTCTGTAGCAGAGTCCTTGCCGACAACCCTGATATTGACGTACACAGACGCAGAAGCCTCTTTCTTGCCGGCTCCCGCAGTCAGGTCAGTCATTATATTGGCGGCACCTGCTTCGGTACTCATCAGCAGAGTACAGACCAGTGCCGTCGATAGTATTCTTGTTCCAATGCGCATAGTAACAAAGTTTTAACATCTGTGTAAACTTTTGTCAACCGCGCCCGTATTTTGTGGTTTTATCGCCTTAACAAATACAATATGTGCTCTGTTTTACAGCTTTCCCGCTTTTTCCGTGCAGGCAGCCATAGCCTCCTCCACGGCGGCCCTGAAGCCGTTCTTTTCCAATATCTTCACTGCGTCTATGGTGGTCCCTGCCGGTGAGCACACCATGTCTTTCAGCTCCCCGGGGTGTCTGCCCGTCTCCAGCACCATCTTCGCGGAGCCAAGCACAGCCTGTGCCGCGAACTCATAGGCCTGGGCTCTGGGCATGCCGTCTGCCACCGCCTGGTCGGCCATCGCTTCTATTAATATGAATACATACGCGGGACTGGAGCCCGACACCGAGGTGACCGCTGCCATGAGCTCCTCCGGCACTTCCTCGGCCCTGCCGAAGGCTTCGAGTATGCTCTTTGCTTTCTCCTTGTCTTCCTCAGTCACATTCCCGCTCACGCAGAAGCCCGTCATGCCCTCGCCTACGAGTGCCGGTGTGTTCGGCATGCATCTTATGAGCCTGACCTGCCTGCCGAACTTCTCCGTGATCCAGCTGATGCTCTTGCCCGGGGCTATGGATATCACTATGGTGTCTGACGATACGTAGGGTGCGATCTCTTCTATCACGCTGCCTATCACCTGCGGCTTCACCGCCAGTATCAGGACATCTGCCCTCTCTGCCACATCCGGGTTGCTGTCGCCTGTGGCTATGCCGTACTTCTCGCCGGCTCTGCTCATGGCCGCGGGAGATCTGTCATATCCTATTATGGATCCCTCGCCCGCGAGGCCCCTGTTCAGTATGCCCCCTATGATAGCCTGTGCCATGTTTCCCAGTCCTATCACTCCTATCATCATCTTTCTCTACCTCCTGTGTTCTTTATATTGTTCCCCAGTATGTGAACAGTGCTGCGCAGACCGCCGCGTTCAGCGACTCGGTCGCCCCCTTCATCGGTATCCTTATCCTTCTGTCGGCTGCAGCAGCTGTCTTCTCCTTAAGCCCCGCGCCTTCATTCCCTATCATGAATGCCCTTCGCTCTGCCGGCCGTATCCCGTCCATTGGAGTGCCGTCCAGGTGTCCGGCATATACGGTCACCCCGTCCTCTCTCAGCCTGCCTGCTGCCCCGGCAATGTCTTCCACATATATGAACGGGACCCTGAAGATGGCTCCCATAGTGGCTCTGGTCACCTTGGGCGAGTAGATATCCACGCAGTCCGCACTCATCATCACGGCGCTCACTCCCGCTGCCTCGGCTGTCCTCATGATGGTACCCAGATTGCCGGGGTCCTGTATGGTCTCCAGCAGGAGATACAGCTCTCCCCCGAGGAGATCCTCCATGCGGTATCTCTTCTGTCTCGCCGTGATCAGTATGCCCTGCGGATGCTTCGTATCCGAAAGCTTCGCGAACTCGGCATCCGTAAGGAGATAGTCTGCCTTTGCCTTCGGGTGTGCTGCCTTGTAGCTCTCGGAGATATATGTCTCGCATATGTCTTCCGGAAGCGCCTCTCTGCACAGCCTCTCACCCTCTATCACAAAAAGTCCACTCTTGCGCCTCGCAGATACTCTGTCGCACAATGAGCGGACTTCTCTTATCTTCTTTATTCCGGGATGATCATACATCAGATGGACAGAGCTCTCGCTATCTCATACTGATACTCCGATATCTGCTTCTCCATCGACAGTGCCTCATCGATGTCAAAGTCGGTGAACTCTCCTTTGTGATATCCTATCACGCGGTTGATCTTGCCCTCCGAGAGGAGGTCCGCTGCCATGGCTCCCATGATGGAGGCATAGTATCTGTCCTTGCAGGTAGGAGCTCCGCCACGCTGCATGTATCCCAGGATGGTGGCTCTGGTCTCCATTCCGGTCGCCGCCTCTATCCTCCTGGCCATCGATGTGGAGTGGCCTATGCCCTCGGCGTTTATGATGAGGTGGTGCGTCTTGCCTATCTTCCTGCTCTCTATGATATGGTTGATGATCTCCTGCTCGTCGTATGCGTATTTCTCGGGAAGGAGTATGTCCTCGGCTCCGGAGGATACTCCGCACCAGAGAGCGATGTATCCGGCATTCCTTCCCATCACCTCTACGATGGAGCATCTCTCATGAGATGAGGATGTGTCCCTGATCTTGTCTATGGCTTCCAGCGCCGTGTTCACCGCCGTATCAAAGCCTATGGTGTATTCGGTACAGGCTATGTCCAGGTCTATGGTGCCCGGGAGACCTATCACCGCTATGCCCTCATGGGCGAGTGTCTGCGCTCCTCTGTAGGAGCCGTCTCCGCCTATGACCACGACTGCGTCTATGCCGTGTTTCCTGCATATCGCGGCAGCTCTCTTCCTGCCTTCCTCGGTCTTGAACTCCTCGGATCTGGCAGAGCGCAGCACTGTGCCGCCTCGCTGGATCGTATCGGATACGGATCTCGCGCCGAACTCCAGGAAGTCCTCCTCCAGCAGTCCCTGATATCCTCTCTGTATGCCGATCACCTTGAGTCCGTTGTAGAGGGATTTTCTCGTTACGGCCCTGATCGCGGCGTTCATGCCCGGCGAGTCGCCTCCGGAAGTGAGCACACCGATCTTCTTTATTGTTTTTGTCTTAGGCATATCTGCTTTCTCCTGTTATGGGCTTTATGACTATATTATTCTATATCAAACCCTTGGCATGTGCAATCAGAGCGTTGCCTGTGTCTCGGGCCGATGAAAAAAGGAGGTCCTCCGCAAAATGCGGGGACCTCCTTCGGTTCTCAGTCTGAATATGATGCTTACATCATGCCGCCCATACCGGGTGCGCCGCCTGCGGGCATCGGAGGCTGGGGCTCCTTCTTCGTAGCTACCACTGACTCTGTGGTAAGGAAGGTGGATGCTACAGATGTAGCATTCTGGAGTGCTGTACGTGTGACCTTGGTAGGATCCAGGATGCCTGCCTTGACCATATCCACATACTCGCCTGACAGAGCGTTGAAGCCGATACCTGCCTTGGACTCCTTCACCTTGTTCACGATGACGGATCCCTCAAGACCTGCATTCTCTGCTATGTGATACAGGGGAGCTTCCAGAGCCTTGAGCACTGCATTTGCTCCGGTCTTCTCATCGCCTTCGAGATCGTCAGCGACCTTCTTGACTGCCTTCTGTGCATGGATGTATGCACTTCCGCCGCCTGCGATGATACCCTCTTCTACAGCTGCCTTTGTAGCTGCGAGAGCGTCCTCCATCCTGTACTTTGCTTCCTTCATCTCTGTCTCTGTAGCTGCTCCTACACGGATCACTGCCACACCGCCTGCGAGCTTTGCCAGTCTCTCCTGCAGCTTCTCCTTGTCGAAGGAAGATGTGGTGGTCTCAAGCTGAGACTTGATCTGGCCTACTCTTGCGTCGATATCCTTCTTCTTGCCTGCGCCCGATACGATGACTGTGGACTCCTTCTTGATCTTTACGCTCTTTGCCTTGCCGAGCATATCGATCGTGGCATCCTTCAGCTCCAGTCCGAGCTCGGAAGAGATCACCTGGCCGCCTGTGAGCACTGCGATATCCTGGAGCATTTCCTTTCTCCTGTCGCCGTATCCGGGAGCCTTGACAGCTACTACGTTGAATGTGCCGCGCAGCTTGTTGACTATGAGTGTGGTGAGCGCCTCGCCGTCCACATCCTCAGCGATGATGAGGAGTGATGCGCCTGTCTTCACGATCTGCTCCAGCATGGGCAGGATATCCTGCACGTTGGAGATCTTCTTGTCATGTATCAGTATGTAGGGATTCTCGAGGTTGGCCTCCATCTTCTCCATATCGTTGCACATATATGCCGATACGTAGCCGCGGTCAAACTCCATACCCTCGACCACATCCAGCTCTGTCTGCATGGTCTTGGACTCCTCGATGGTGATGACACCGTCCTTGGACACCTTGTCCATAGCCTCTGCCACCATCTTTCCTACCTCCTCGTTACCTGCGGAGATAGCTGCCACCTTTGCGATATGATCGTTCGATGACACCTTGGATGACATCTTCTTGATCGCTTCTACTGCGGCATCCGTAGCTTTCTTCATTCCGTTCCTCAGAATGATCGGGTTTGCACCTGCCTCCAGGTTCTTCATTCCCTCGTGGATCATAGCCTGTGCCAGCACGGTAGCTGTGGTGGTGCCGTCACCTGCCACATCGTTCGTCTTGGTAGCGACTTCCTTTACGAGCTGTGCGCCCATGTTCTCGAAGCCGTCCTCGAGCTCGATCTCCTTTGCGATGGTCACACCGTCGTTCGTGATGGTGGGTGTGCCGTAGCTCTTGTCGAGCACTACGTTCCTTCCCTTGGGTCCCAGTGTCACGCGGACTGTATTTGCCAGCTGATCTACGCCGCTGGCGAGAGCTGCACGGGCCTCAGCACCGTATTTGATCTCTTTTGCCATTTTTATCTCACCTCCGAAATTATTTCTCTATTACTGCAAGGATGTCGTTCTGCTTTACTATGATCACCTTTTCGTCCTTGCCCAACTCCACTTCTGTGCCGGCATACTTGCTGTAGATGACCTTCTGGCCTTTCTTTACGGTCATCTTCACTTCTTTTCCGTCGATGACTCCGCCGGGGCCGACCTCGAGGATCTCAGCCTGCTGAGGTTTCTCCTTCTCTTTACCGGGGATGACGATCCCTGATGCTGTTGTCTCCTCTGCCTCTATAGGCTTGAGGACTACACGATCACCCAATGGCTTCAGTTTCATGATTGTTTGCCTCCTTATATGATGATATTACATTGTTTTTGTGTTTGTTAGCACTCATTCCTTTCGAGTGCTAACCGCAACAAGTATAATATATCCTTCATTTCGCCTTGTCAAGACCTATCACGTATTTTTTCGATGACATTTTCCAGGGGTATCTCGGCGATCAGTATCGCGAAGAACATCAATGCGCAGCCGGACATTTCACGGGTGCTCAGCCGCTGTCCCAGCAGGAAATATCCTCCTATCGCTCCGAATACGCTCTCCATGCACATGCAGAGACTGGCTATGGTGGGATCGAAGTCGCGCTGGCCTATCACCTGCAGGGTGTATGCCACGCCGTTACTCATGATGCCTGCATACAGGATGGCAGAGAAGGCGGGTATCAGCGATGCCGGGTCGGGTCTTTCGAATATCAGCATGCCGGCGGTCGCGATCACTCCCTCGAAGAGAAACTCCATGCAGGAGAGCTTCAGCCCGTCGAGCCTGTCCACGTAATGATTGATCGTCATGATCTGAAGGGAGAAGATGAAGGCACAGGCTATCATCATCAGATCTCCTGTATTGATGCCCTCCGGCCCGCCCGAGAAGCTGAGCAGGTACAGTCCGGAGACACTTAGGACCACCGCGATCCATATCCTGGCTCCCGGGCGTCTGCCGGCGATAGAAGACAGGATGGGCACTATCACCACATAGAGAGCGGTGATGAAGCTGGACTTCGCCACGGAGGTATAAGCTATGCCTGCCTGCTGCACCACGGAGGCAAAGCAGAGCAGAGCTCCGGTGGAGATGCCGGCGATAAGAAGGACTCTTCCCGTCCCGGATCCCGTCTCCGGTGCTGCGGTGTACTGTCTGTCCATATATGCCCTGTAGCCTTCAGCGGTATGGCTGATGAGTATCTTCCTTATACCCATGAATACCAGAAGAGTCGCCACCCCGAGCCATGCTCTGGCGGCAAGGAAGGTCCAGGGCCCCACAAATCGTGCCCCCACCGACTGTGCCGAAAATGCAAAACCCCATATCATCGCACAGAGCAGGAGCACGGTTATATTGAATATTCCTTTTCGTTTCATCCGGTTCCGGTCAGAGCTTAAAGAGTGTGCCTATGATGCCTCTCCCGATGCTGGCTCCCACGTTGCCTCCCAGAGTCTTGCCGAACTTGCCGAAGGAGGCTCCCACGGATTTGCCCACCTCCCGGCCTACGGTACCTGCCACGGAGTTGCCCACGGACTTGGCCGCGGTCTTTACCTTGCGTGCATCCTTTTCCTTCTCTCTTGCTGCCTCTCTTTCAGCCCTCTCCTGAGCCTTCTGGGCTTCTCTTTCCTCTCTCTCCTTCGCCTTCTGCTCGGCGAGCTGAGCCTTCTCGGCTTCCTTCTCCTCTGCCAGTCTGGCCTTCTCGGCCTCCTTTTCCTCGGCGGCTGCCTTCTCGGCCGCTGCCCTGGCCTCCTCTTCCTCGACGCCCTTGCGCTTCAGGAATTCAAATGCGGAGTCGGGATCGTAGGGATCCACATACTTCTGGTGATACTTTGAGCCCGTGATCTCACGGCTTCGTGTAGCCTCGTCTATCTCTCCCATCTGGCTCTGGGGCGGGAGTATCGCCACCTTCTGTGCGAATCCGGGCACACCGTCTGCCCCCAGGAAAGACACCACTGCTTCGCCGGTTCCCAGGGCCATGAGTGTCTCGTATGTGTTGAACTCGGGATTCTCTCTCAGTCCCTCGGCCGCTGCCTTTACTTTCTTCTGCTCGGCAGGGGTGTAGGCATGCAATGCATGCTCTATCTTATTGCCCAGCTGGCTCATGACACCGTCCGGTATATCTGAAGGATTCTGTGTAGCAAAATACACTCCCACTCCCTTTGATCTGATCAGCTTCACCACCTGCTCTATCTTCGAGAGCAGGTCCTTTGATGCCCCCGAGAAGAGGAGGTGCGCTTCATCGAAGAAGAACACCAGCTTCGGCTTCGCCAGGTCTCCCGCCTCGGGCAGTGTCTCAAACAGCTCTGCCAGCAGGTACAGCATGAACATGGAATACAGTGTGGGGTCATTTATCAGAGAGGATGAGTCGAGGATGTTGATGATGCCCCTGCCCTCGGGTCCTGTAGACAGGAAGTCCCTGATATCTATAGCCGGCTCTCCGAAGAACTTCTCTGCTCCCTTCATCTCCAGCGCCACTACCTCCCTGACTATGGCAGCCAGAGACACCGGTGCTATCTTGCCGTAGTTTTCCTCGTATTCCTTGTGGTTGTCCGATACATGGTTGAGTATGGCCTTCAGGTCTTTGGTATCCACGAGGAGCAGTCCCTCGTCATCGGCTATCTTATATATTATGGAAAGAAGGGCTGTCTGCAGGTCATTAAGCCCCAGCACCGTCGCCATCAGATCCGGCCCCATCTCGGTGATGGTGGTGCGCAGCGGCGTGCCCTTGCTGCCGTAGAGATCCCAGAACACCGTGGGGTATCCGTGGAGATCAAACCCTGCCTCCCTGAGTCCGAATTTCTCTATACGGCGCTGCATATCCTCCGTTTCCCGGCCCGGCATGCACATGCCGGCGAGGTCGCCCTTCACATCGGCCAGGAATACAGGCACTCCCATTTCTGAAAAGGACTCCGCCAGGACCTTCAGCGTGATGGTCTTGCCGGATCCCGTGGCTCCTGCTATCAGTCCGTGTCTGCAGGCCATGGACGGGTCAAGATATATGTTCTCCCCGTTGTCCTTCATTCCTATCCTTATCTTGTCTTCTGTGTACATATCATACCTCCTGCGCTGTTTTCGACTTGGCAGTCTACGTATAGGATATCACAAGCTCCCGGACCGGTATAGTGTTCAGGTCGGTATTGCTTTCGCTTCGCAAATAGTATATTATAGTCACGAATTAAATATCTACGTTCTCTTATTCAGAGTGGTGGAGATGCAAAGGATCTGTGAAACCACGGCAACCCCTGACACCGGCTCAGACCGGATGGAAGGTGCCAACCTTGAGCGAGCGATCGAACAATGAGAGGATTTGATTAGCTGTTAATCGGGTCCGCCTCAAGCGGATCTCATTTTTTTTATGAAAGGAAAAAAGGATATGGAAAAAAGATTATTTACATCCGAGTCCGTCACCGAGGGACATCCCGACAAAGTCTGCGATGCGATCTCTGACGCCATACTCGACGAATGCATGAGACAGGATCCCATGAGCCGTGTCGCATGCGAGACAGCCTGCTGCACAGGCTTCGTGCTCGTCACCGGCGAGATCACGACCAATGCTTACGTGGACATCCAAAAGATCGTCCGCGACACCGTAAAGGAGATCGGCTACACCAAGTCCGAGCATGGATTCGACGGCAACACCTGCGCGGTGTTCTCAGCGATCGACGAGCAGTCAGCCGATATCGCAATGGGTGTGGACAAGGCTCTGGAGGCCAAGGAAAACCAGATGTCCGATGCCGAGATAGAGGCTATAGGTGCAGGAGACCAGGGCATGATGTTCGGATATGCCACCAACGAGACTCCCGAGTATATGCCCTATCCCATCGAGCTCGCTCACAAGCTCTGCCTGCAGCTCACCAAGGTGAGGAAAGACGGCACTCTTAAGTATCTCAGGCCCGACGGCAAGAGCCAGGTGTCCGTGGAATACGATGAGAACGGCAAGCCCTCCAGGCTCGAGGCAGTAGTCATCTCCACCCAGCACGATGAGGATGTCACTCAGGAGCAGATCCACAAGGATATCAGGAAATATGTGATAGATGCCGTATGTCCTGCAGGCATGATAGATGACAAGACAAAGGTCTTCATCAATCCCACAGGAAGGTTTGTCATCGGCGGACCTCACGGAGATGCAGGTCTCACGGGAAGGAAGATCATAGTGGATACCTACGGCGGATATGCACGTCACGGCGGTGGAGCTTTCTCCGGCAAGGACTGCACAAAGGTGGACCGTTCCGCTGCATATGCAGCCAGATATGTGGCCAAGAACCTGGTGGCTGCCGGACTGGCCGACAAGTGCGAGATACAGCTCTCTTATGCTATCGGTGTGGCCCAGCCCACATCCATCAGCGTGGACACCTCGGGCACAGGCAAGCTCTCTGATGAGAAGCTGGTAGAGATAGTACGCGAGAACTTTGACCTGAGACCGGCAGGCATCATCAAGATGCTCGATCTCAGACGTCCCATCTACAAGGCTACCGCAGCTTACGGCCACTTCGGACGTACTGATGTGGATCTTCCCTGGGAGAAGACAGACAAGGCAGATGTGCTGAAGAAGTACCTCTGATCAACGCTCATCATATCATCATACGATGGCAACGTTTTCGTCTCCGAAGGCTTCCTGCAGTTTCTGCAGGGCCTCGGAGGCGATTATCTTTATCCGCAGCTTTTTCTGCTGCCTGCCCTGCTTAAGATATACGATCACGGAGTCGGGCCCTTCGGGCGCCTCGTTCAGTATGGACATGAGCTGCCTGTTGTGATCTTCATAGTCGTCCTTATCCTCGAAGCGGACGTAGAGGTTCACCGGCATGTCTTCGAACAGGGTGACCGATGTCGCCGTCATGCCCGCATCGCTCTCATCCGCATATCTTACTCTTCCTGTAACGAATATCTTGGCATCCATTTCCAGCATGTCGCGGTATTTCTGATACTCCGAGGGCCACACTATGACCTCTATGCTGCCTACCGGATCCTCGAGAGTAAGAATAGCGAAGGGCTCGCCCTTCTTTGTATGCCGGCCCGTCAGATCGGCTATCATGCCGCCAACGGTCTGAGTGGACCGCTCGGCCACGTTTATATATCCGGTCTCCTCGTCTCTTATGAAGTCCGTCGTCTTTGCGGTGATGTGCTTCTTCCACAGAGCCTCATATGCCTGGAGGGGATGTCCCGAGATGTATACCCCCAGCACTTCCTTTTCGTATGCCAGCTTCAGCTCTACAGGGTATTCCTCCAGATCGGGGAAGTTCATGTAGCCCGGTCTCTCCATACCCTTGTCGGCCATGATGTCAAAGAGTGACATCTGCCCCGCGATCCCGTTCTTTCTCTCACTCATCACATTGTCGATGATATCGGGAGCCACTATCAGCTTCTGCTTGCGGTTGCCGGGCAGCGAGTCCAGAGCTCCGGCCTTTATCAGGTTCTCTACTGCTCTCTTGTTGAGATCCCTTCCCCCAGCTCTGTTGATGAAGTCATGTATGTCGGTATACGGACCGCCGTTTTCGCGCTCTGTGATCAGTGCCTGTATCGAGGGATCCCCGAGGGATCTGATGGCGGCCAGTCCGTAGCGTATGCTCCGCTCTCCCGATGCAGTGAAGCTCGCATATCCCTCATTGATGTCGGGAGGCAGTATCTCTATACCCATGGAGCGGCACACCAGGATATACTCAGCGACTTTGCCCGGATTGTCCATGACACTGGTGAGCAGGGCCGCCATGAATTCCACCGGATAGTAGTATTTGAGATAGGCCGTCTGCATGGTGATCACGGCATAGCAGGCTGCATGGCTCTTGTTGAAGGCGTACTTCGCGAAGTCGTTCATGGAGTCGTATATGCTGTTCGCCGCAGCCTCGGATATCCCTCCGTTCACACAGCCTCTTATATCCTGAGCCGGATCTCCGTATATAAAGGCCTTGCGGTTCTCGTCTATCACGTACTGCTTCTTCTTGCTCATGGCGCGGCGGATATTGTCGGCCTGCCCCAGGGAATATCCCGCGAGGTTCTGGAAGATCTGCATGACCTGCTCCTGATAGACGATGCATCCATAGGTGGACTCCAGTATGGGCTGCAGCTGTCCGGTCTCGTATGCTATATGATCCGGGTCGTTCTTGCCGGCTATGTATTTCGGGATGAAGTCCATAGGGCCGGGACGATACAGGGCTATCCCGGCTATCACATCCTCCAGCGACCTTGGCTTGAGACGTTTCATGAATACCTGCATGCCCCCCGACTCTATCTGGAATATGCCGTCTGTCGCTCCGGTACCTATATAGTCCAGCACTGCGGGATCGTTCATGTCTATCTTATTGATGTTAAGATCCAGTCCGGGATGCCTTGCATTGGCCGCATCCACTGCATCCTGTATCACTGTAAGTGTGCGAAGTCCCAGGAAGTCCATCTTGAGCAGGCCCAGCTCCTCAAGAGTTGTCATCGTATATTGGGTGGTCACCTCGCCGCCTCCCTGTCTGGACAGCGGCACGTAATTGTCGGCATCCTCCGGGGTGATCAGTATGCCTGCTGCATGCATGGAGGTGTGTCTGGGCAGACCCTCCAGCTTCATGCACATATCTATGATCTCTTTTACTTCGGGATCCGTCTCGTACATGCTCCTGAAGTCGTTGTTCTGATCCAGAGCCTTTGAGAGTGTCATGCCCAGCTCCGAAGGGACCATCCTCGCCAGCTGGTCGCCTCTGGCATAGGGCAGGTCCATCACGCGGCATACATCACGTATCACGCCCTTTGCCTGCAGGGTGCCGAAGGTGACTATCTGTACGCACTTGGAGCGTCCGTATTTCTCCACCACATAGTCTATGACCTGCTGCCTTCCTTCATAGGCAAAGTCCACGTCTATATCCGGCATGGATACACGCTCCGGATTGAGGAAACGCTCGAAGAGCAGCTGGTATCTGATGGGATCTATGTCTGTGATATGCAGACAGTAAGACAGGATGGCGCCTGCTGCCGAGCCTCTGCCGCAGCCTACGGGTATGCCGTGAGACCTGGAATAGTTGATATAGTCCCAGACTATGAGGAAGTAATCCACATATCCCATCCTCTCTATGACAGAGAGCTCATAGTCGAGCCGCTCCCGCAGCGTACCGCCATCTTCGGGATATCGCTCGGCCAGTCCCGTATATGCCAGATGCTTCAGATAGTCCAGGGAGGAAGAGAAGCCCTCCGGTATATCATAGTGAGGCAGCTTGGTATTGTGGAACTCTATCTCCACCGAGCACCTGTCGGCTATCTTCTGGGTATTGTCCAGTGCCTCGGGTATGAAGGAGAACAGCTCCCGCATCTCCTCCTCGCTCTTCACATAGTACTGGCCTCCGACATATCTCATCCGGTCTTCATCGTCCAGCTTCTTTCCGGTCTGGAGGCATAGCAGTATATCGTGCGGCTTCGCATCCTCGGGGTAGGTATAGTGGCAGTCATTGGTCGCTATCAGCGGTATGCCCAGCTTCTGCGACATTCTTATAATGTCCTGGTTCACCAGGGTCTGTGCCCCGTCCATATGGTCCTGCAGCTCCAGATAGTAGTTGCCCTCTCCGAAGATGTCCAGATATTCCAGGGCCGCCTGCTCCGCTTTGTCTTTCATGCCTCTTTTCAGCAGATGGGCTATCTCCCCTGCCAGGCAGGCAGAGCAGCATATCAGTCCTTCATGATATTTCCGCAGGATCTCCTTGTCGACTCTCGGCTTGTAGTAATACCCGTCTATGAATCCGATGGAGACTATCTTCATTAGGTTCTGATAGCCGGTATTGTTCTCCGCCAGCAAGATCAGATGGAAATACCGGTCGTCGCCGTGAGAGGCCTCCTTGTCGAAGCGCGAGCCCGGAGCCACATAGACTTCGCAGCCTATCACGGGTCTGATCCCCTGAGCCAGGCATTCTTTGTAGAAGTCTATGACGCCGTACATGACTCCGTGATCGGTGATCGCGGCGGCGTCCATCCCCAGTTCCTTCACCCTGGAGACATATTCTTTTATCTTGTTTGACCCGTCGAGCAGACTGTACTCGGTGTGGGTATGTAAGTGAACAAATGACATGGAATGATTATATCATACTGTCACTCCATTTTGTTTGACATCCCCTCTAAAGCTTTTTATACTATTTTATTATGGCTAGGATTCTGACCCAGAACTTAATACCGGGTATGGTGGTGGCTGAGGATGTCTACACATACAACAATCAGCTCGTGCTCCTGAAGGATACCGAGCTCACGGACAAGGCGATCACCAAGCTGGAGTTCTATTCCATCATATCTGTCAGGATCAAGGACGACTCTACGCCTGCCTCATCCGAGGCGAACATCCCGCAGGAGGAGATGACATACAGTCAGCGTATCAAGTCCTCCGAGGAGTACAAGGTTTTCAAGGCAGAGTTCGAGCGCTCCGTAGATGATTTCAAGGGAAAAGTGAACAAGCTGCTGACCGTATCGGCCGGGACCACCATCAATACGGAAGAGCTTTTGGAGGATACGAACGAGCTTTTGGAGAAGGCTCCTTCGGGACTGCAGATCTTCGACATGCTCCACAATATGCGCATGTACGATGATCCCACCTTCGCCCACTGCATGAACGTGGCTCTGATCTGCCATGTGTTCGGCAACTGGCTGGGCATGCCCGACAGGGATGTGGATACGCTTACCGTGGCCGGTCTGCTCCATGATGTCGGCAAGCTGAAGATCCCCGAGACCATCCTCGGCAAGCCCGCACGCCTGACCGACGATGAATATTCCGTGATAAAGACCCATACCGTTGAGGGTTACAATATACTCAAGGATCTGGAGCTGGATGCGCACATCAAAAGTGCTGCGCTGATGCATCATGAGAGATGCGACGGATCCGGATATCCTCTGGGACTCACCACCGACAGGATAGATTCCTTCGCAAGGATCGTGGCCATAGCCGATGTGTATGATGCCATGACTTCGGCAAGAGTATACAGAGGTCCCCTGTGTCCCTTCAAGGTCATCTCCATCTTCGAGAGCGAGGGTCTGCAGAAGTACGACTCGAAGTATATCCTCACCTTCCTCGAGTACATCGTGAACAGCTACGTGAACAACCGCGTACTGCTGTCGAACGGTATGGAGGGTGATATAGTCCTGATCAATAAGCTCGACCTGTCGCACCCCATGGTACACTGCGGCAGTCACTACATCGATCTGTCTCATGAGCACGGCCTCTACGTAGAGGCTATCCTCTGATCACACCACTTTGAATTTTGTCTTTTTGGATTCCTGCTTGATCTCAGCAGTCTTCTTGATGTCTGCGCCTAGTCCTCTGAGCTTCTCGTCGAAGTCCTCGTATCCGCGCTCTATGTAGTATATCTCATCCATCACGGTAGTGCCGTCTGCAGCGAGAGCTGCCAGCACAAGTGCTGCTCCCGCTCTGAGGTCCGGTGCCTGGATATGCGCTCCGGTAAAGCCCTCCACTCCGTCGATGATAGCTGTATTGCCTTCCACACGGATGTTGGCTCCCATCCTGATGAGCTCATCCACGTATCTGAACCTGTTCTCAAAGATGCTCTCGGTGATCGTGCTTACGCCCTCTGCAAGAGCCAGGGCCACGCCTGCCTGGGGCTGCATGTCGGTGGGGTAGCCGGGATAGGGCAGTGTCTTTATGTGTGTGGGCTGCAGTCTCCCGAAGGATGATACCTTCACCGCATCGTCAAACTCCTCCACATGGCAGCCTATCTCCTCCAGCTTGGCCGAGATGGACTCCAGATGCTTGGGTATCACGTTCTTTACCAGGATATTTCCACCTGTGATAGCCGCCGCGAACATAAAGGTGCCTGCCTCGATCTGATCGGGTATCACACTGTATGTGCAGGCATGGAGCTTCTCCACGCCCTTGATCCTGATCACATCGGTACCTGCACCCTTGATATTGGCTCCCATACTGTTCAGGAAGTTGGCCACGTCGACTATGTGGGGCTCCTTCGCAGCATTCTCTATGATCGTCTTGCCCTCTGCCATGACCGAAGCCATCATGACGTTGATCGTGGCACCCACCGTGACCACGTCCATATAGATATGAGCGGCCTGCAGACGCTCTGCGGAGGCCTTCATGATGCCGCGCTCGATGGACACCTTGGCTCCCAGTGCTCTGAATCCCTTGACGTGCTGGTCGATGGGGCGGCTTCCTATATCACATCCTCCGGGCAGAGGCACTTCCGCATGGCAGTACTTGCCCAGCAGGGCTCCCAGCAGATAGTAGGATGCTCTGATCTTCCTGATACTTGCGGTATCGATATTTACATTCTCCACCTGGGATCCGTTGACTTCGATGGTATGACGGGAAAGGCGCTTGATCTTTACGCCTATGCCCTCCATAGCCTCCATCATGACATTGGTGTCGCGTACATCGGGAACATTCTCTATGGTCACCGTCTCATCGGTCATTATGGAAGCAGCGATAATGGCAAGCGCAGCGTTTTTAGCCCCGCCGATGCTCACCTCCCCCATAAGAGGATTGCCGCCGTTTATGATGTAATGATCTTTGTCTGATTTAGATGGCATTTCTTATAAGAACCCGAAAGCGATCGCTACGAGTACCGCAACTCCTACAAAATTGATGATGCTGAAGAGCATGGCCACTGTGACCTTCGACTTGAGTCCGGAGGTGCGGTTCAAAAGCTCCTCCTTGGTCTCTGCCAGTGCAGCCTCCAGCTCGTTTATCTTTTCCAGCTGTGACAGTGAACTGAGACTTGCCGCTACTTCCTCGGCTGTCTTGGTACTGCCTGCGTTTATTGCCTTTGTGATATTGCCGGCATTCTCCTCGACTATAGCCTGTACGTTCTTGTACAGCTTCACGTCTTCCTTGTGTATGGCATCTGCTGACTTCGCGGCGATATCCGCCGAGCTGGTCTCCAGCATCTGCTCCACATCACTCCTGGTGAGAGCTCCGCCCTGGGCACCTGCGCCCGACTTGACCTCTGCACCCAGCGCCTGTATTGCCTGAAGTATCTTCTGGGAGCCGCTCTCGATCTTGCCGTTCTGCTCCTTGAAGCCCTCGTCCAGACCCTTCGCCTGGTCTACCAGTGCACCCTTCATGGACTCCAGCACACCGTTATGATCGTCCGACATCTTCTTCTGTGCGGAGATCACGGCTCTGCCGAGCTCCTCCAGATCTCTGCGTCCTACAGAAGGTGCTCCTCCGGACCTCTGGGGTCTTCCGTATCCATAGGAGTCGTCCGGCTCAGCATAGTCCATGCGTCCCCTGGGCGCCGATGAATATCTTCCCTCGTCAGCTGACGGTCTTTTCTCATCATACCCCGGCTCTCTGTCGTTCATTCTCTCCACAAGCCTGTCCATGAAATTATCCATTGATAAAGCCCCCTTCTGAAAAGCTTTTGCGCTTTGTATATAATATCACCTGTATCCTGTATTTACAATTTATAATTTATACACTATCTTTGCGGATTATGACGTCTCTTTTTGGTCATATCCTACAAATCTTCCTCTATTACCTGCACCTCGAGATAGTCAAAGGGGATCTCATCCACGAAGCTGTCCTGATAGAACCTGCATTTCGCATTCCTCTTGAAATCGCTTATATTGATATCGAGCCATATGGGTACGGAGAGGTCCATCTCCCTGCAGGCTTTCTCGAGACCCGTCACGATCTTGTGAGTGCGCGTATCGCGTTCATAGTCCTCGACCGTGATGTCCCTCACCATGCGGTTTTCCTTAAACTGCCTGAACCAGATCCTCATCTTTCTTCTCGCTGTCCTTGATCTCTTCATTCAGGCTCATCATCTTGGCGTCAAGATCGGATACCATCTCCGCGCATTCACTGAGCTCTCTCTTGATGTGCTCGGGTACGGTACCGTCGTATTTATAGTTGATCTTGTGCTCGAGCGATGCCCAGAAGTCCATGGCTACCGTCCTTATCTGTATCTCCACCTTGGCATCCAGCGTCTCGTAAGACAGGAAGATGGGTACCGATACTATCATGTGGAAGCTCTTGTAGCCCGAGTCCTTGGGGTTCTTGATATAGTCCTTTATCGACAGGACCGAGATATCGTTCTGCCTCGCCATCATATCCGCTATCCTGTATATATCGGATGTGAACGAACAGATGATGCGGACTCCCGCGATGTCATTGACGTATCTCACCATATTGGCGATGGACACCTCGTAGCCGCGGCGCTTCAGCTTGTTCACTATGCTCTCAGGCGTCTTGAGCCTGGACTTGATGTGTTCTATGGGATTGTACTGATGCACATGCTGGAACTCGTCGTTCAGGATCTCGAGCTTGGTGCCTATCTCTTTCAGTGCAGAGCTGTAGAGCAGCACGACTGTATTCCAGGAATCCACATCCTCGTAATTTTCGATCATTTCCATATTCCGATACCCCCATCACCTCTGTGTGACCCGTATATTCTATCATATTTTCGCCTGTCTTTCATGCTTCGTCTGTATCAGGTCCTGCCGCATATGGTATACTATATCCATCTATATCACGGAGGTAAGATATGGCTCAGAAGAAGATAAGCGTGATCATCCCCTGCTACAATGTCTCAATGTTCATAGACAGATGCATGGAGTCCCTCGAGAAGCAGACCATCGGTCTGGAGAACCTGGAGATCATCCTGATAAACGATGCTTCGAAGGATGCCACTCTGGGCAAGCTCCTGCTGTGGGAGATGAAGTATCCCGAAAACATCATAGTCATACCCCTGGAGGAGAATATCATGCAGGGGGCTGCAAGGAACATCGCGAGGGAATACTGTACTGCAGAGTATATCGCTTATCTTGATGCCGACGACTGGATCCTGCCGAACTGCTTCGAGAAGGTCTACCGTGTGGCGAGACAGAACGATGCGGAGATAGTGAACTATCTTTCTAAGAAGACCTACGTGGGTCCCGAAGAAGACGACCCCTCCACTAAGAGCGGCAAGAAGGACCGGTTCGTTGAGATACACTCTCCCAAGGAAAGGCTCGATTTTTTCATGGGTGAATGTCCTCTGCTCAGAGGCTGCTGGGACAAGCTTTTCAGGAGAGACTTCGTGGAGGAGCACGATCTGCGGTTCGCCGAGGGTGTATTCGACGAGGAGAGCCTCTTCACCACTCCTGCCTATCTTCATTTCAGGAAGATCTATCTGCTGAATGAATATCTTCACAGATACTACCAGAATCCCATCAGCTCCACTTACAACCTGATGCGGGACATAAAGCGCAGGGACGATAATGCCAGGACCTGGATGGCCACGTATAAGGTCATGAAGGCTGACGGCTCACTGGATGAGAACCATGAGCTGGCCGAATGGTTCTTCATCATCAATTACTTCATACGCTCCATCGTCTTCGCAGTCGGCAGGGGTATCCCCTACGAGCTGGGTCAGATACAGGAGATGCAGAAGAACGTATTGGAGCTCTTCCCGGACTTTATGAAAAACAAGAGTCTTCTTTCGCGCGAGATATACAGGGAGCCGCTTAAGCTCATAGACATCCCCGTGGATGAGTCCAACTTCAAGGAATACAACGCCGCCTGGGAGGAGATCGTAAAGACCTACCCCAACGGGATCTGACGCATGAAGAAGATCAGTATCATCATCCCCGTATATAACACATCCCGGTATATCAGCCGCTGTGTACTTTCTCTGGTGAGGCAGAGTCTGGGAGCAGATGCTCTGGAGATCATACTTATAAACGATGCTTCCACCGACAATTCTCTCGAATACCTCTATGCCTGGGAGAAGGAGTATCCCGACAGCATCTGTGTCATCAATCTGGAAGAGAACGTCAAGCAGGGCAGGGCCCGCAATATCGCACTGCAATACGCCACAGGAGAATACATAGCCTACCTGGACTCGGACGACTGGCTGGTGCCGGACGCCCTTAGGCTGCTCTATGACAAAGCTGTGGAGACCGGAGCCGAGATCACGGCTTATCTTTCGAAGGATGTCTCAGTCGAGGAGCAGGAGCAAAAGGGAGAAGCCATCATCCTGGAAAACGCTATCGACAGCGGGATGGAGGATGAATATCTTATCATTAAAGACGTAGGTGACAGGATAAGGCTCTTCTTCGGCGGCATGTCTCAGAGAGGCTGCTGGGACAAGCTCTACCGCAGGGACTTCGTGGCAGCCCACGACTTCAGATATACCGAGGGTATCTTCGATGAAGAGAGTCTCTTCACCATACCCGCTCTGATGCATGTGAAGAAATATTATCTCATGAATAAATACCTGCACAGATACTCAGACAATCCCATGGGCACGGTCAGCAACCTGTCTCAGAAATACGAGCACCTCCACGACAACGAGATCACATGGATGCAGGTCTATGAAGTCCTGAAGAGGGACGGCTTCCTGAAGCGTGAGCCTGAGCTCACCGAGGCTCTCTTCGTGCACAACTATTTCAACCGCTCTCTGATGAACGCCGATGCCGCCGGTCTCAGATACGATCCGGAGGGCATACGTTCGCTTCAGGATAAGATACACAGTCTCTATCCTCACTACGCAAAGAATCCTATCCTCATAAACATGAGGAGCTTCCCCTATATGGAGAAGCTCCTCGAGATGAATGTAGATGCGGACAATATAGATGTATTCTATACCATCCTCGTCGAATGGGAGAGTATCGTCGGTAACGAGGTCTGATCTATTCTTTCAGTACATAGTCTCCGCAGCTGCCGTCGTTATTGTATATCTGGTAGTCTGTCTCGCCCGACACTTTGCACACCGCATAGTTGATGCCGCTGAAGCGGGTGCTCACGAGCTTCGGCAGAAGAGCTGCTATCTCAGCCTTGTCCTCTATCTTCTCATCCTGGCTGCTCTCATAGTCATCGCTCCATGTGGTCTTCTTTATATAGCTGATATCATCGGCAGTCCTGTTTTTGCCTGTCTCAATATCATGCTTTTCCAGCAGCGCTATCGTCTTCGCAAACGAGGGATAGACGTAGCCGATCTCCACTGAATACGCATCCCTGAATCCGGGCATATCGTCCATCACGTTTGCTTCGATGAGACCGATAGGTACCTCATCTTTCAGGGTATCCAGCGTCAGAGCTCGTGTCTCTTCCTTCAGTGTATCAAGGAACTCCTGTATCTCCTCGCGGCTCATATGGGCTGTGCTGTCAGCATAGTCGCCGGTTCCGTATGAGATATACTGTATACGTTCTTCCATAGATTCCATCTCATCTGACAGCAGGAAATACTCCATATTCTTGTACTCATCGGTATCGTATATCCTTTTGAAAGCTTCGTAAACTTCAGCATCCTCCATATCGAGATAAAATGTCCTCTTTACCTCTTTGCCGGATTTCAGTCTCATATTTACTGCGAGCCTGACCGGTTCCGGATCACGCTCCGCGAAGAGGAAATCTTCTCCAAGTGAGCGACGCTGCATCCTGTTGGCCTTTGCGAATTCGCATCCCTTCTGTGCGAGCACATACACATCATCGATATCATTCATCATCATCTTCTTCATCACACGCTCTTCCTCAGACATATAGTCCTCGTCGTAGCGGTAATCCATCACATAGTAGCTGCCGCTGTTGATGCCGTCCGCATACACGGCCGCACTGGCTATGTTGTATTTCTTCGGCAGTCTGGTATCGTACCCGAAGGGATCGAATATGAACACACATACTATCACTGCGGTGATGAGTCCGCCTGCGATCATCGATGGCAGGTGTTTCGTACATGCCTTGAAGTCAAATTCATATATTATCTCTATGACTGCATGTGCTATGACAGTTCCCACTATGATGCCAAACACCAGCCATCTGTATACGTTTGAGTTCGAGACCGATGGAAACATCAGCCCGAACGCGAGAGCAACCGGGACCATGATAAATACCTTCACTACCGGCTTCGTGATCTCAAAAGCCATGGCTTTTCCCGCAGACTCTGCAGGTCTCTTCTTTATCAGCACCATGCAGAGGATGAAGAGGGCAGTCGCCACGATCAGTCCGGTGACTGCAGCGACATAGTTCCCGGTCATGTAGTAATATATGTATTTCCGGCTCCCGGGTGTATCTATCATATCCGCCAGAGCGGTAAACGGGGAGAGCCAGGCGACCTTGTCGATATCGAGCGTGTCATACTTGCTCATGAAGAAAGACGTGCCGTATGCCTCGAACAGCAGCTCATATATGAGCAGTCCCATAGTCAGTACTCCGGAAGCAGCCAGAGTCACGGCACCATGCCCCGTAAGGACTGCTGCCAGCACTACAAAAGAGTAGATAAGGACATAGCTGCACAGAAGTATCAGCACCGTCTGCACTCCGTAAAAGAACCCGGCTCCAGTCAGCAGACCGTTGGTGGCGCCGAAGAGTGCAGCCAGCAGGAACATGATCACGTACGGTATGGCTGTGATGAGTATACCGTTCAGATATGCTGCCGCAAACTTTTCGGTCCTCAGCATCGGTACTGATCCGTAGAAATCCATCTCCTGCTTATTATGCAGATACTTCATCCCGTGCATCCCGTTCAGCACGGCCATGATGATGAGACCTATGACAGCCAGCGAATTACGCGGGCCGAGTGCAAAGCTTGCGAATGAATACTGCAGGCTGAGCAGCGTATCCAGGCCGTTCTCCAGACTGGAGAGATGATCCTCCACCTTTATAAGTGCCAACACCGGCAGCGCAAAGAAGAACCCGACCAGGGCCAGGGCTATGGGCCATACCCTTCGTTTCAGATCTTCTTTTGCTATATTAATAAATGATCTTTTTGATGTCATAACCTTCTACCCCCGTTGATGTGATAAATATCTCCTCGAGTGAGAGAGGCAGGGCTTCTATGAATACCGGACTGCCCTCCATGAGAGTGCCGTTCAGCTCGTCCTGCTTGCCCCGTGCTATGATCGTATATAACGATCCACGTTTCTCCTGCTCCAATATCCTCAACCTGCCCAGCAGCTCGGAGGGATCGTAGTCGTTCGGGAAGACCACCTGCACCTTGTGTATATCGACCTTGATATCATCGAGATCCTCCGACAGCAGCATCCCGCCTTTATACAGCAATCCGACTGTATCGCATATATCCTCCAGCTCTCTGAGATTGTGTGATGCAATGACCGGCGTGAACTCTCTGTCCGCCATGTCCTGTGCGAAGAGGCTCTTCACCCCCTGTCTCATCACAGGATCCAGACCGTCAAAGGTCTCATCGCAGAGCATATACCTGGTATTGGAAGACAGTCCCAGGATCACCGAAAGCTGCTTCTTCATGCCTTTGGAAAAGGTCGAGATCTTTCTCCTGCGATCCAGCTCGAACCTGCCCATCAGGTCTTCATATCTTTCCCTGCTGTATGTCGGATAGCACATCTCATAGAATCTCTCCATCTCGTCCGCCGTAGCATTAAGGAAGAAATATGCCTCATCCGATATGTAGAAGAAATCCTCCTTGCATGCCGGATTCTCAAATACCGGGCGCCCGTCTATCTCTATCGTGCCGGAGTCCGGCTTCAGCACACCTGCGATCATACGCAGAAACGTAGACTTGCCGGCGCCGTTCGTCCCGATCAGTCCGAATACTTTACCGGATTCGATCGACAGCGTCACATCGTCTACGGCTACGATATCGCCGAAGCTTTTTGTCACATTCACTGCCTCTATCATTTTCCAGCATCCCCTTTCATCGTTTGTTTCAGCTCTTCGTCAGTCACGCCCAGCTCTCTTGCTTTCTTTATCAGATCAGCGAGACTGCGCAGCACCTCTGCTTTCTTCATCTCTCTTACTCCCTCCGTATCTTTTACAAAACTTCCCCTCCCGGGTACAGAATATGTATAGCCGTCAGCCTCCAGCTGTCGATAGGCTTTCTGTATGGTGTTCGGGTTGATCGACAGATCGGTGGCAAGGTTTCTCACACTGGGAAGCGGCTCGTCGGGCTTCATGAGCCCGCGGACTATCTCGTCTTCTATAGCCGATACGATCTGTTCGTATATAGGACGCTTATCACGGAAATCAATACTCCAGAGCATCTTCTCCTCCTTTCTGCATATACTGTACTATCACGATTAGTACAGTTAGTATAGCACACTTTTTTCTTATGTCAACAGTTTAAAACAAAAAAAAAATAGCTGACCTTGATCAGCTATTTTTCAGAGGCGACAACCAGAATCGAACTGGTGATACGGGTGTTGCAGACCCTTGCCTTACCGCTTGGCTATGTCGCCATATGAGCAGTGCGATTTCGAGCGGGAAGCACATGACCGCTTGCGGGCATATGTGCTTATCGCGAAGAAATCATAGTGCGAAGCACTCGATCGAAGAAAATGCGGAGCATTTTCGAGATCGTATGCACTGCGGATTGTTTATTCCTGAAAAATGACCCGGACGGGAATTGAACCCGTGTTACCGCCGTGAAAGGGCGATGTCTTAACCTCTTGACCACCGGGCCCTGACAAAATCCCCGGGTATTGCATACCCCCAAGAACAGTCGGCGATCCTTGCCGAGTTTCGGCTAAACCGAAACTCCCCGAGCTGGGCTCGAACCAGCAACCCTTCGGTTAACAGCTGCGGAACATGCCCTTTGGCATGTTTCGAGTCGCGTTTTGCTCGCCATGCGAGCGTGCGACCGGGGCGCATATCTCATGGTACTCTTACAGATACCACACACTCCCCGAGCTGGGCTCGAACCAGCAACCCTTCGGTTAACAGCCGAATGCTCTACCATTGAGCTATCGAGGATTAAACAGCCCTTTGGCTGTTTAATCGGTGCGTTTTGGCGCGCTATGCGCGACAGCACCGCGGGGCTTAAAGCTAAGCGACCCGTTGCTTGACAACAGAGCACTGAACGAGAACAGCTAAGATCTAGCCTGTGCGGCCCTAAGGAATCCACCGTGCTTCGCACGATACCCCCTTAGGACAAAGGACAAGCCGTCGGCCTATTAGTAATGGTCAGCTGAATGCCTCACGGCACTTACACCTCCATCCTATCTACCCCGTACTCTC
>Ga0256405_10003592_pt1 | contig 31622 bp, 19 predicted proteins | sample RumenRJG_02DNA_FD_189096 | JGI IMG/M metagenome (GOLD analysis project Ga0256405, IMG submission 189096) | Bovine rumen microbial communities from Lethbridge, Alberta, Canada - RJG_02 | ecosystem: Host-associated > Mammals > Digestive system > Stomach > Rumen | place: Canada: Alberta...
CTACTCCGCACCAGCGATGCCTTAAAAGAGCATAGAGCAGAGATTGCCGCATTCTTTGCCGTCCATGAGGACAGCGAGGAACGCGGCAATTTCGTTCGCTCGTTCTTTGACAATGCCTTTGTCGAGAAAATCCTGAGCAACGACCAGCGCGCCGGTTTTCGCGCCTACGCGGACGTTTTGAACCTCTGGCGCGGCGATTACCTCACCCGTGAAAGAGAGGACTTCGTGCGCTGGACGCAGGTGGCAAATAGCATCTACGGCATGATGCTCCTCGACCAATGGCTCGACCCCGGCGAAAAGCTCGCCCCGGCAACGCATGAGCAGTTGTCACTGATTGCGGAGGCGGCAGCGGACAAGGAAAACGCTTTTGCCTTGCCGCAGGAGGCGGTCGATTACATCCTTACCGCTGTCAGCAAGTATCAGAAATTCCGCATCTATGAGTATTTTCAGCAGAAAAACGAGGCAGCGGACAATATCAAGTTTCTGAAAAGCACCTATGGCGAAGGCGGACACTCCGATGCTATCCCCGGCAGCGGCTATTGGGAAAGCCACGACAGCAAGGGTATCACCATCTCCAACCACTACGGCGAGGACAAGGGCGAGATCGTATTGTCGTGGAAGCGTGTGGCAAAGCGCATCGGTGAGCTGATCGCCGCAGACCGCTATTTGAGCCGTACCGACAAGGAGGCATACCCCGCCTATCAGCAGGAAGAGGCAACGCGGGCGGCGCGGCGCGCCCTGTCAAGCGAATTTGAGGGCATCATCGGTGAATATAAGAAGTTTGTCTCCGAGATCGGTGAGGAGGATAAACTGGCAGACCGATGGTATCTTGTGAACTGCTGCATGGCGTTTGACGCCGGCGAGAAGAAAATGTATGCCCGCGTGGGAGAGGGAGACTTCATTCTCCCCATGATGCGGCAGGCCATGCAGACCATCATTGCGGAAAAGACGCACCTCACGGAACGCTGCGAAGCAATGCTGACCGCGCTGGACGGCGACCTCGCAAAGCCGCTTGAACCGACGTATGAAGAACTGAACCCGCCGCCCCCGCCGAAGAAAGAATACCGCTTTTCCCTCGGAGATACCGTTTGCCTCGGTACACAGGAATATGAGCTGCTGGCCTTTGACGAGCAGGAAGTCCGGCTTTATGACGTGGAGTATCCCCTGTTCAACAAGGTCATGCCCCGCGAGGAATTTGACCGCAAGCTCGCTGAGAACCCGCAGAACGATCATCTGCTGGTCGAGGTGGAGGAAGCAAGTGTTCCAGCACTTACTTTCCCAGAGGACGATGCACCCACGTCCGACGCCGAGCTTGACCGCGCCAAGCAGCTCATACGCGACTTTTGCGCGGAGGGCGGCGAGGCGGAGCCTGATTTCTCCGACCTGCGCCGCGTTGAGATTGCTTACAGCACCACCGGAGACGGTGCGCATGAGATACAGGTCAGCGCAAACCTTGTTGATTTCCGCATCATCTACGAGGTGGACGGCAATACGGTTATCACGCTGCAATGCCATGATCTCAACGATTTGAACGACCACCTTGCCGGACTGGACTTCGACGCAATGATCGCGCTTGCCGAAGAACAATACGAAAAGGATCAGCAGCAAGCCGTGTCCGCGCAAGAGCCAACGCAGGCGGAGCCTCCCAAGCGTCCGGAGCAGACGCGCTTGGCGCGCAACTACCGCACCTTTGCGCGGCTGTTCCCGGAAATCGTCAGCGGCGAATACCGCTTTCTGAAGCTGGAGAGCCGCGAGGAGGGCGGCTTGATGCCGCTGACCATCCAGCGGATCGGGGAAGACGAAATCGCCGTGGCGCACACCTACGAGCAGAACGGCGACCTGATGTACGACCCGGAGATGACCTTCCGCATCGACGCGGAGAAGGGGACGCTGGAGCCGCTGACCTTCCGGCAGGACGGAATGCCGCAAATCTATCAGGAGGTCTATCCGAAGCCCGGCGTGTGGGTACCGAAGCTGCAAAAAGACCTCAGCGCCTTTGCCGAGCAATGGCTGAAAAACATCGAGGCTCAAGGGCGCATCCGCACACGCGCGGTCATGGAGATCGACGGTGAGGACGTGGAAGTATCCTTTGACGCGGACGGGCATCCCATCTCCGAGGGAGAAGCGCCCGCGCCCGTTGACCGCGGCGACGAAATGCTGCAACAGGCGCTGCTCGCCGCGGAGCTGTCCGAGCAGACCGGGCAAAACGTGTTTGCCTTTGAAGAAGGGAACCCGTTGCCGGTCAACGTGCCGTTGCCCGCCAAACCAGCCGAAAAAGAAGAAACCCTCGCGCCGCCCGCACCCAAGCCTCGGAAAAAGGCGTCCCCCTTCCTGCTGCACCCGGAAATCCCCTCGGCGCAGCGCCATGAGTACCGCATCACCGACGACCAACTTGGCGTCGGCACACCGAGCGAACGGTATGCGCGCAACGTCGCCGCCATCCTCGCCTTCAAACAAATTGAGGGCGAGGATCGTCTGGCGACGCCGGAGGAGCAGGCCGTCCTCGCGCAGTACGTCGGCTGGGGCGGGCTTGCGGACTGCTTCGATGACCGCAACAGCCACTATGCCGAGCTGAAAGCCCTGCTGACCGATGAGGAATACGCTGCGGCGCGCGAATCCACGCTGACCGCGTTCTACACGCCGCCCACCGTCATCCGCGCCGTCTACAAGGCGCTGGACAACATGGGCTTTCAGAGCGGCAACATCTTGGAGCCGTCCTGCGGCGTCGGCAACTTTCTCGGCATGAAGCCCGAAAAGCTGGCGGACTCCAAAATCTACGGCATCGAGCTGGACAGCATCAGCGGACGCATCGCGCGGCAGCTCTATCAGCAGTCCTCCATCGCCGTGCAGGGCTATGAGAAAACCGACATCCCCGACAGCTTCTTTGACGTCGCCCTCGGCAACGTGCCGTTCGGCAGCTTCAAGGTGTCGGATAAGCGGTACGACCGCCACAACTTCCTCATTCACGACTATTTCTTTGCCCGGACGCTGGATAAGGTCAGGCCGGGCGGCATCATCGCCTTCATCACGTCCAAAGGCACAATGGATAAGGAGAGCATCAGCGTCCGCAGGTACATCGCGCAGCGCGCCGACCTGCTGGGCGCGATCCGCCTGCCCAATACCACCTTCAAGGGCGCAGCCGGCACGGAGGTCACGTCGGACATCATCTTCCTCCAGAAGCGCGACACACTCATGGACATCATGCCCGATTGGGTACACCTCGGCAAAGACGAGAACGGTTTGGTGATGAACCAATACTTCATCGACCACCCCGAAATGATCCTGGGCGAGATGCGCGAGGTCAGCGGCCCCTATGGGCCGGAAACGGCTTGCCTGCCCTACAACGACCGCGACCTTGACACGCTGCTTTCCGAGGCCATTCAAAACATCAACGGCGACATTGGCGAGTACGCGGTCGAGGAGCTGGCGGAGGACGAGGAAGACCGTTCTATCCCCGCCGACCCGTCCGTGCGGAATTTCAGCTTTTGCCTTGTGGACGGCAAGATCTACTATCGGCAGGACAGCCGCATGGTGCCGTCCGACGTGTCCGCCACGGCGGAGAGCCGCATCAAGGGGCTTGTGGGCATCCGGGATTGTGTACGGACGCTGATCGAGTACCAGACCGAGGACTATCCCGACCACATGATCGCCGCGGAGCAGCAGAAGCTCAACCAGCTCTACGACGCCTTCGTGAAGCGTTACGGACGTATCAACACCCGTGCTAACAACAGCGCCTTCAACTCGGACAGCGCCTATTTCCTCCTGTCCTCGCTGGAAATTCTGGACGACGAGGGCAACTTCGTTCGCAAGGCAGATATGTTCTCCAAGCGCACGATCAAGCAGCGCGTGGTCATCACCAGCGTCGATACTGCGTCCGAGGCGCTCGCCCTCTCCCTTGCCGAGAAAGCAAGGATCGACATGGAGTATATGTCGGAGCTGACCGGCAAGACCGAGGAAGAAATCTTCTCCGACCTCAAAGGCGTCATCTTTCTTAACCCCATGCACACCGGCGAGGACAGCACCAACCCCAAGTATCTGACCGCCGACGAATACCTGTCCGGCAACGTGCGCGAAAAGCTCCAATGGGCGAAGCGGAGCGCGGAGCTGTACCCCGACGATTACGCGCCTAACGTGCAGGCGCTGGAAGCGGTGCAGCCTGCCGACCTGACTGCGGCGGAGATCTCCGTGCGGCTCGGCGCGACGTGGCTCCCGACCGACGTGGTGGAGCAGTTCATCTATGAGCTGTTCAGCACCCCGCGCTACGCCCAATGGAAAATCAAGGTGCATTACTCGCAGTACACCGGCGACTGGAACGTGGAGAACAAGAACTATGACCGGGGCAACGTCAAGGCGCTCAGTACCTACGGTACGACCCGCATCAACGGCTATAAGATCGTCGAGGAAACGCTGAACCTGCGCACCGTCCGCATCTTTGACTATGTGATCGAGCCGGACGGCAAGCGCACCCCCGTCCTCAACAAAAAGGAAACCGCCATCGCGCAGGGCAAGCAGGAGCTGATCAAGCAGGCGTTTCAGGACTGGATATGGGCAGACCAGCAGCGCCGCGAGCGCCTTTGCAAGCTCTACAATGAGAAATTCAACTCTGTCCGCCCGCGCGAGTACGACGGAAGCCACCTCAACTTTGTGGGCATCAACCCGGAGATCACGCTGCGCCCGCACCAAGTCAACGCCATCGCGCACATCCTCTATGGCGGCAATACGCTTCTCGCCCACGTCGTGGGCGCGGGCAAGACCTTTGAGATGGTCGCCGCGGCGCAGGAGAGCAAGCGTCTCGGCCTCTGCCAAAAGTCCCTGTTCGTCGTTCCCAACCACTTAACGGAGCAATGGGCGGCAGAGTATTTGCAGCTCTATCCGAGTGCCAATATCCTTGTCGCCACGAAAAAGGACTTTGAAACCAAGAACCGCAAGCGTTTCTGCGGGCGCATTGCCACCGGCGACTATGACGCCATCATCATCGGTCACTCGCAGTTTGAGAAGATACCCATGTCGGCAGAACGGCAGCGCGCGCTGCTGGAGCAGCAGATGGACGAGATCATGGCGGGCATCGCGGAGCTGAAAGAGAACCACGGCGAACGGTTTTCCATCAAGCAGATGGAGCGCACCAAGAAATCCATCCAGCTAAAGCTCGACAAGCTGAACGACACCAGCCGGAAAGACGATGTGGTGACCTTTGAGGAGCTGGGCGTCGATAGGCTCTTTGTGGACGAGGCGCATTATTACAAAAATTTGGCGGCGTTTTCAAAAATGCGGAATGTCGGCGGCATCAGCCAGACCGAGGCGCAGAAGTCCAGCGACCTCTACATGAAATGCCGCTACCTCGACGAGCTGACGGGCGGGCGCGGCGTCGTGTTCGCCACGGGTACACCGATCAGCAACAGCATGGTCGAGCTTTATACCATGCAGAAGTATCTCCAATATGGTACGCTTGCCAGGAAAGGGCTGCTGCACTTCGACAGTTGGGCGTCCACGTTCGGGGAAACCGTGACCGCCATCGAGCTTGCCCCGGAGGGCAGCGGCTACCGCGCCAAGACGCGCTTTGCCAAGTTCTACAACCTGCCGGAGCTGATGTCGATGTTCAAGGAGGTCGCGGACATCCAGACGGCGGATATGCTCAAACTTCCCGTGCCGAAAGCCAACTATCACAACGTCGTACTGAAACCGTCCGAGCATCAAAAGGAGATGGTCGCGGGGCTTTCCGAACGCGCCGAAAAGGTGAGAAACCGGGAAGTCGCGCCCGAAGTCGATAATATGCTCAAAATCACGAACGACGGGCGCAAGCTGGCGCTTGACCAGCGGCTCATGTCGGAGCTGCTGCCCGACAGCGACACCGGCAAGGTCGCCGCCTGCGCCGCCGACGTGTTCGACACATGGCAGCGCACCGCAGAGCAGCGTTCGGCACAGATGATCTTCTGCGACCTCTCCACCCCGCACGGCGACGGACAGTTTAACGTCTACGACGACTTGCGGGACAAGCTGATTGCAAAGGGAATCCCCGCAGAGGAAATCGCGTACATCCACAACGCCAAGAGCGAGGCGCAGAAAAAGGAGCTGTTCGGCAAAGTCCGCAGCGGACAGATCCGCGTCCTGATTGGCTCCACGCAGAAGATGGGAGCCGGCACCAACGCGCAGCGCAAGCTGATCGCCCTCTATCATTTGGATTGTCCGTGGCGACCGGCGGACTTGCAGCAGCGCGAGGGGCGCATCATCCGGCAGGGCAACGAAAACAGCGAGGTGGAGATCACCACCTACGTCACCGAAAACACCTTTGACAGCTATCTCTATCAGCTTGTCGAGGGCAAGCAGAAGTTTATCGGGCAGATCATGACGAGCAAATCGCCCGTCCGCTCCGCCGAGGACATCGACGAAACGGCGCTTTCCTACGCCGAGATCAAGGCACTCTGCACCGGCAACCCGCACATCAAGGAGAAGATGGTGCGCCCGTAAGGGTGTACGTTGAAAACCGCCTTTAGCAAGCGGTAGGTAAAGATATCAAGAAAGGCAGGTGAGACAAGTAACCTATCATCCCACGGCTTATCCAAAGGGGAAACCCGGTGGGGAGTGTAGCATGCCGTCAAGTAAAAAAAAAAAAAATTGAGGTTGTATGGGCGTGAGCTTCAATGCGCCAATGCAACCGGGGATGAAAAATTCGCGTATGAGGATGAAAGCTGAATTGCTTGATACGATAGCCAGAGTCGGGGGAAATCCTGTCCTGCCAGCGAAAGAAGCTGAAACGCTGGATGCTTTGGCGCTTCTATTTCCATTTTGTAGAAGCGCGTGATATCCAAGGCACGACAACCTCTGGAGTGAGGTAAATGGCGAAAGTCGCATCCGACAACGCGGAACGCTATTTCAACGTATGCTACCGGGGATAACCTAAACCCGTGCAAGCGGGCATGGTTACACAGCTCCCATAGTAGTCCGAGAACCCTGAACCGACAGGGATTGCCGTAAAAACGGAAGCGGGAAAACCGCTCACATGGCGAAGGGGAGCAGTTTACAACTTTAATACAGATGAAAGGAAGGTGCGAGAGGCACTATGAGAAATCCAATCTATGTATTGAATAGTCTAAGCGATAAATCAAAAGACCGCGACTATCAATTTGAGCGATTGTACCGAAACCTCTATAACCCCGAATTCTACCTGTTGGCCTACAAAAACATCTATGCCAACGACGGAAGTATGACACCGGGCGTGGATGGGAACACACTGGACGGGCTAAGCACGGCGAGAATCCAGAGAATCATTGATTCCCTGAAAGATTCCAGCTATCAGCCTAATCCGGCAAGACGAGAATATATCCCGAAGAAGAACAGCACAAAGAAGCGCCCGCTGGGAATACCATCGGCAGACGATAAGCTGATACAGGAAGTCGTAAGGATGATACTGGAAAGCATATTTGAGCCGACATTCTCAGACATGTCGCATGGCTTTCGCCCTCACCGCAGCTGTCACACTGCCCTGTTGCAGATACAACGGCTGTTCAAAGGAGCCAACTGGTTCGTCGAGGGGGACATTAAGAGCTGCTTTGACTCATTTGACCATCATGTACTGATTGGGCTGCTGCGGAAAAGAATCAAGGACGAAGCATTTATCAATCTTATCTGGAAATTCTTGAAAGCCGGTTACATGGAGCAGTGGGAATACCACAAGACCTACTCCGGCACTCCGCAGGGGTCGGGTGTAAGTCCGATTCTGGCCAACATCTATCTCAGCGAACTGGACAAGTTTATTGAAAAATACAAGATGGGATTTGATGCGGGCAGCTCAACACACCGCAAAGTAAATCCGGAGTATGAACGCCTACGCGGAACCATACGGCGCACACAGAAACGGTACGCGCAGGGCTGGGAGCAAATGGACGAGGAAGAACGGCGGAGATGCGCCGACGAAATCCGTGCGCTCAAAGCGCAGCAACGGACAATGCCGACACACCTTCTGCGCGAAGAATCCTACAAGCGCATCCAGTATGTGCGATATGCGGATGATTTTCTGATTGGCGTGATTGGAAGTAAAACGGACGCGGAGAAGTTAAAAGAGGAATTACGTATTTTTCTGCAAGAGAATATGAAACTGACGCTATCAGTGGAAAAGACGAAAATTACAAGCACCGCAGAAAAAGCAAGATTCCTTGGCTATGACATCTCCATTTCAAGGAGCCGGGAAACAAAACGCTTGAAGAACGGCAACATTTCCCGCGTCTATTACGGCGTGGTCAATCTGTATGTGCCGTTTGATAAGTGGTCGGCAAAGCTCCGAGAATTGAAAGCAATCCGGATTGTAAAAGACGCCGCCAATCAGGAGCATTGGAAAGCGATACACAGGGGTAAGCTCATCAATCGTTCAGACATTGAAATTCTTCGGAAATACAACTCGGAGGTGCGCGGTTTTGTAAATTTCTACTCTTTGGCCTGCAATCAAGTTGGGCTGATGCATTTTGTCAGCCTCATGAAGTACAGTATGCTGAAAACCTTCGCGGCAAAATACCGCACTAAGGTTTCCAAAATCAAGGCGAAGTATGTTAAAAACGGGCTTTTCACAATCCCTTATACAACAAAGGCGGGAACAAAGGAAAGCACATTCTTTGCAGGCCCATTTAAGAGAAGGACAACCCCGCTATCTCACGTTACTAAAGATGCAGGGGCGCGACTGGCGCAAAGCAAACTGCCTGTCCCTCGCCGGCGTCTACCAGCCCAAGCACGGCGGCGAGATGAAATTCCCGCTCGCCCTCGGACAGTACCTCTCGGACAACCGGCAGATCCAGAAAATTATCCTCTGTCTGGACGACGACGAGCCGGGGCGCGTCGCGGCGCGGGCGATTCGCTCGCGGCTGGAAGCATACGACGTGGTGGACAATCCGCCCCGGCGCGGCAAGGACTACAACGAGCTGCTGCAACTGGCGAAGGGCATCGCCGGTCGTGTGAAAACGCGCGGCGGCGATGCACGATGATTTCTTTTCCGGGAGGTAATGGGGCTAACGCAGCCTACGGCTGCGTTGTCCCCGCAAGCATAGCATTTGGCTATCCAAATGCGCTTGTTAGGTGGGCAAGCCCCCTAAAACCCCCGCGCCTCGTTGAAAGGAGCAATCTAATTTGAGAAGAAAAACCTATGATGTTCTGCTGCGCCTGAGCGAAGCGGAACGCGATCACCTCAGAGAGCAAGCGACGCTGTCCGGCTTCAGCACGACGCAGTATCTCCGAAACCTGATTGCAGGCGAACAGATGCGCCCGCGACCGCCCAACGAATATGCGGAGATTCGCCGTCAACTCTCCGCCATCGGCAACAACATCAACCAAATTGCCCGCGCGGTCAACGCCCGCGGATTTGCCAGTAAAGCCGACATTGAGGTCGTAGCATCCGCGCAGCGCGAAATCTGGCAGATGGTCAATTCTCTATAAACATGGCATACACGAAAATATTTTCCATCCGCGACCGTCTTGACAAACGTGTGAACTATGCCGTCAACGGCGACAAGACCACGCTCACCGAGAAGATCGCCTACGCCATCAATCCCAACAAGACAGAGCAGGTGCGCTTCGTGGACGTGCTCAACTGCGCTGACGCCAAGACCGCCTTTGACGCCATGCGCACCGTCAAGCGAAAATTCAAAAAGACAGGCGGCGTCCTCGGCTACCACATCATCCAGTCCTTCGCGCCGGGAGAGGTCACGCCGGAGCGAGCGCACAAGATTGGCGTCGAGTTTGCACGGCAAGTGTTCGGTAGCGATTATCAGGTCGTCGTCGGAACACACCTCGACAAAGCCCATCCACACAATCACATCATTGTCAATTCCGTTTCCTTCGTGGACGGGCACAAGTACCATTCCAACATCGAGAGCTACTTCAACACCGTCCGCGCCACGTCAGACGAACTGTGCCGAGAAAACGGTCTATCTGTCATCGACCCGCAGGGCAAGGGCAAGCACTATGGCGAGTGGAAGGCGGAACAGGACGGAAAGCCCACGATCCGCAGTATGATCCGCGCCGACATGGACGCCATCATCGCCGAGGCGTACACGCTCGATACCTTTTTCATGTTGCTGGAGCGCAAGGGCTACACCGTCCAGCGCCGCGGGCCGCACCGCAAATATACGACCGTCCGCCCCAAGGGAGGAAAGCGCGCGATCCGCCTTGCCAGCCTTGGAGATGAGTACACCGAAGAACGCATCCGGCAGCGCCTCGCGGAGCAGCGGCAGAGCAACCTATATCACGTCCCCGTACACGACACGCCGCAAAAGCACGTCAGGAAATACAAAATGCGGGGACTGCTTTTTTATGCCCGCGCGCCCAAAATCACCGGCTTTCAGGCGCTCTATCTGCGCTACGTCTATCTGCTGCGCCAAACAAAGCGCCGCAGACGTCCCTATCGCGTCCCGTTTCCGCTGCGGCAGGAGGCGGCGAAGCTCGATCGCTATCAGAAGCAGTTCAAGTACCTTCTGGCGCGGGACATCAAGACCGCCGACGAGCTGGCGGAGCAGCTCGCCGCGCTGGAGCGCGAGATCGCGGTGCTGACCGACGAGCGCAAACCCCTCTATCAAAGGAGGAAGGAGGCATACGATGAAGAAACGCAGGAACAGCTTTCCGCAGAAATCGACCGGCACACCGCCGCTCTGCGAGAAAAGCGTCGGGAGCTTGCCCTGTGCCGTCGGATACAGGGCGATATACCACAGGTGTCCGAGCAACTCCGGCAAGCTCGTGAAGAACAAGCCCAAACTGTGAAGAAGGAGGAAAAACAGCATGAGTACCAACGGCGAAACCGCTGACCTGATGGTGCGCGAGGGCATCCAGATCACCGAGAGCGCGGTCAAGCTGGCAGGGCTGGGCGCGAAGAACCTTGCGGTGCTTCTGCTTGCCATCGCCAATGACAACCAGAAGCTCGCAGGCAAGACGACCTTAAAGCGGCTCATTCAGGACGGCGACGAGTTGACCATCTTCTCCGTGAAGAAGGAGGACTTGGACGGCTTCAAGATGGAGGCGAAAAGCTACGGCGTCCTCTTCTGCCCCATCGTGAACAAGATGGAGAACACCGGCACCGTGGAGATCATGGCGAAGGCGAAGGACGCCCGACAGCTCAATCGTATCTTTGAGCGCATGGGCTATCCTGCGCCGGTCAAGGAGGACACCCCCGCAAAAAAAGCAAGCGCCCGCGCTCCGTCCGAGCGGAGCTTCAGGGAGCGCGGGAGTGGTGCAGCAGCATCTATGGAGCGGGCTGCGGAGACGGCGAGTGAACGCCCGTCCGTCAGAAGCAGGCTCGCCGCTTACAAGGCAGCGGCGGAAGCGGTGGAAAACGCCGCACCTATCAAAGAAGCGGTCAGGGTGCCCGAACATAAAAGCACCCCTGAACGATAAAGGAGGAAATGAATCATGTCCAACATCGGAGCTATCATTGCGGAGCGAACGAAGCAGACCGAGGAGTACAAGGCGCGCAAGAGTGCCGAGCGCGAGGAACTCAGCGAGATGGGTGACGACGCTATCCGCAGCGTCACGCAGAAGCCGGAGGCATATCTGCACTATCTGGACGTACAGGCAGACAACCCCGGCTTTAGCGTGTCCAACGTGCTGCTCGTCATGCAGCAGTATCCTGACGTGACTGTATTCAACAGCGTCAAGGGCTGGAACGCTCTGGGGCGCGGCGTCGCTGGCGGCGAGACGGGTATCAAAGTCCGCGTGTCCGATCCCTATGTCAAGGACGGCAGGACGCATCGCGGCTACAAGATCGGTCGCGTCTTCGATATTACACAGACCACGGGCAGCCGAGCGGTGAGCAAGACCGTCCTCGCGGACAACACGCCGCAGATGCAGCTTGCGCTTCACGCGCTGATCGGCAAGTCCCCTGTGCAGGTCACCCCCGTTTGCGACAGCAGCCTCGATGCTTATTACGACCCGCAGCGTCAGGTCATAGGCGTATCTGAAGCCATGACTGACAGCCAGACCTTCGCTGCCCTCGCCCGCGAGATCTTCCGCGCGCGGGTACACGATCACGGTCGATACACGGGCTACTCCCGCGAGGAAACGGAGTTGGACGCCGGGAGCGCCAGCTATATGCTCTGCCGCAGCTTCGGCGTCCCGTGCAGCAAGCCCGACGCAGAAAGGCTCGGCGCTCTCTACGAGGGCATGGAGCCGCAGGACGCGCGCGGTATCCTCGACAGCATCCAACGCATCTTCCGTGAGATGCAGACGGCGGTGCAGAATGAGCTTGTACCGCAGCAGGAACAGAGACGGGCCTACAACCAGCCGACGAGATAAAGGAGGAAGCAACATGAAACATCGCATTCTCGCCGTCTGTCTGACGGCGCTCCTGCTCATGGGTATGAGCATCCCTGCCTTCGCCGCGACAGAACCGCAGGCAACGACTACGCCGCCGTCCCCCGCGCTCTATCCCGCGGAGGTTCGCGCAAGCGAAGAAAACGGCGTCGCGCGGCTGGAAAAGGTGTACTATCTCAGTGCGAACGACGATCCCGCCGCCATCCCCACGGAGGACTTCGAACGAGAGGGACTGCACTACACGCTGCTCGATGTGCTCAAAACAGACCTGACTGAAACGGACACGAAGGACTACGCCGAGGTCATCACGCTGGACAGCGCGACAAAGGACGTGGGCGAGATCATCAAGACGCTGGAGCCGGAGCGCGAGATCGTCACCGGGGAAGGATACCGCGGCATCCTGACGCCTGACTACACCACGATCATGGTGGAGCCTGCGGGCTATAAGACGAGCACTTGGACGGTGAGCGCCAAGCGCACTTACCCTAATCTTTCCGATGCTGACGTGTCCCTGCTGCCTAAGAGCATCGAGGACAGCGGGCGGACGCTGACGCTTGCGGACGTGGACTGGCAGGACGCCGGCACAGACTATGTGGACGGCGATCCGCTTGCCGTGCGCTACACCGCCGTCGCCACCTACACCGGCACCGCAAAGGGAAAAAGCGTTACCGGCTACACGGTGACGGTAGACTACGCCGGCGAGGTCAGCAGGACGAGTGATAGCATCGTCTATACCGCCGTGTTCTCCGGCGTCAATACGCAGCAAACGGAGACGAGCGACGCCGAAGGTGAAAACTCGAACCAGCTCGATGCGCGCCTGCTGCTGATCCCTGCGGGAGTCGCCGGAGTCGGCGCTGCCGGTTACATCGCTCGCAAGGGTTACAAGCACTACATCAACAAGAAAAGAGGTTACGAATGATGAGAAGATTCTGTTCCTTGCTGCTTGCCGACTGCTTTGCGATTATGGCGCTTTGCGCGAGCGCGTCGGCACTGGACTATACGTTTGCCGCTCCGAACGTCGGTTTGTTCGCGGAGCCGACGTCGGAGCACACGGTCTACGTCTCCTCACGCGACGAGACTAACATCGACCGCAGCAAGAACGCCGCGCTCATTCCCCCACGATTTGGCTCGCCTACGTCCTACACGCTGAACGCGGGCGAACTGCTGACGCCCAACCTTGTCCAGCAGCAAACGCAGGTCACGGGCAGCAGCATCGGCAGCGGCGTTACGATCCTGCCCTCGTCCACATCCGCCGTCGTGGCAAATCCGTTTACGGCTGTAACCGTTGACAGCAGCACGCGGACGCGCTTCACCTCAGTCACCTCCGACCTCTATTACGACGCAGGACACATCGGGACGCTGAAAATCCCCGCCATCGGTCTTTCCGTAAGGGTCTATCAGGGCACGGACAGCGCGACGCTCTCCAAGGGCGCGGGGCACTTCACCGACACGAGCATTTGGAATGGCAACGTAGCGATTGCGGCGCATAACCGCGGTGTCAACAACCATTTCGGAAAACTCCACACGTTGAGCGTGGGTGACAAGATAACCCTCACCACCAAGATCGGCTCGCGCGACTATCAGGTGTACTCCGTCGCCAAGATCGCCGCGGACGATCTCACGGTACTGAACGACAGCGCGGACAATATCCTCACGCTCGTTACCTGCGTCGCGGATCAGCCGCAATACCGCTGGTGCGTACAGGCGCGGGCGACCTGATTTTTTGACAAAGTTCCCTCTTTCCCGTATGCTATTCTCAAATAGAACAAGGAGGGCACGACTATGAAAAAGGGAACTGTGTTATACGGAATCATCTGTTTTTTGATTGGCGCGGTGGTGTCGGGCAGCGGTATCGCCTATGCCGCGGGTGTTATGGCGGAGCGCAGTTCATGCATTGTATTTGTGGACGGCGAGCAGGCAGAACTGGACGCCTACCTGATCGACGGCAGCAACTACGTCAAGCTGCGCGAAGTCGGGCAGACTGTGGGCTTTAACGTCTACTGGAACGGTGCGGTGCAAATCGAGAGCGACACACCCTACACCGGCGAAGCCCCGACAAGCACACCGGCTCCCCAGGATCAGACCGCTCCGGCGGCGAGCGCCGCGCCGGACGCGAGCACGAGCGCCAACCCCGCGATTTTCACGGGCAGCTACACCCGCGAAGCGTACAACGCCCTGCGGCAGACCATCGCCACCCGCGCGGACTCCGCGCCCATCGACATGACGGACGCAACATGGGACGCCATGCAGGAGGTAATCGCAGCCATTGGCGAATGGCCCGCCTACCACCTCAAAGCGAAGGACGGCAAAGCGTTTTTCACTGCGCAGTATTCCGACAGTTACCAAGCGGCAGCGGACTACTGCAAGCCCTTTATCGACAGCCTCGCCGGAAAGAGCGACGCGGACAAGGTGCGTGAGATCGCGTTTTACGTCTGCGACCACTTGAACTATGATGCTGCAACGCTATCCTCGCCGCGCACGGTGCTGGTGTCCGACGCTGTGAGTAAGGGCAACTGTATGAGCTATGCTCACAACTTCATCTTCCTTTGCAATATGGTCGGAGTCCCCTGCATCTTCACGCACAGCGCCGACCACCAATGGAATGAGGTCTATGTGGACGGCAGATGGTGGAGCGTGGACGTGAGCGCGACCGACGCCGGAAACGATCTGTCCATACGTCCATATCAAGCGATTCTGCGGGAGCAGGCGAATATGCAGGGCGCTATCTACCGTCAGACGCAGCCTGCGCTTGCCCTGATCGCAAAGGAAGTTTTAGTCCCCGGCTCGACCAAGTGAATATCCATCGCCGGAAATATGTCGCATCATGCAACACATTTCCGTATCCCCCGAAAAAGCGTCGCAGAAATGCGGCGCTTTTTTCATACCCTCAACCAACCGAAAGGAGTTATTATGACGCACACGAAAACCAAGGCAAGATGCCTTGCGCTGATTCTCGCGGCAGTTATGCTGATCGGGCTTTTCCCGACTTTGGGTTTTGCCGCCAGTATCGCGGACGGAAGCGCAAGCGCGACTGTATCTCTCGGAAACCGCAACTATTACCTCAAGACCACAGCGGGAACATCCCTTGGCGTATCGACCTACCAATACGCAACAAACGATGGGCTGAACGGCCCCGCGTTTTGCATCAACCACGGACTTGACTATACCGCGCGGAGACTGCCGATCACCGGGCGCTATGCCGCAAGCCCGCAGGCGGCAGGCGCTGCGGCAAACGGTTATCCGCAGCATAGTCTGGCTACGTTCCTCGGCCTGTACTTGAACGCGAACAGCATTTTGAACGGGCTGACCGAGGACGAATACGCTTACGCGACACAGATCGCGGTGTGGGCGGCGCTCGGACAGCTTGCCATCGACGGCACGGAGTTTACCAGCGGCAGAGAACGGATCGCGCAGCCTTCGGGCGACACGCGGCAAATGCGTGTGTTCCGCGCCGCCCAGCTTATCTTGAGTGTCGCCGCCCAGTGGGATCGTATCTACAAAACGGGAATGTATATCTGCGCCGAGGACGGCAAGCTAGGCCCGAATGTCAGCATCCCCGGCGATATGACGTTGGATTTTGCCGCAAATAACGAGCGGTACGGTTTTCGCCGTGAGGTGATCGGCGGTGTATCCTATTACACCCGCGAATACACGTTTTGTTCCGCAACCTCGACCTACTATTCCGGCTATAACATCGAGCTTTGGGCGGAGGGCGCGCCGAGCGGCACGATTTTCACCGACCTGAGCAACAGGGAGCTGTCCCGCGGCACGTTCCGTGAGACCGCGACATGGACATTGCCCGTGGAGGTCAAAAGCTCCTCGCTGAATGAAAACGGGTTTGAATACTCCGGCAGGGCTAAACTCTGTATCCCCGTTGATACCGCGCCAAACAGCGGTGAGATCACGCTCCGCTGCGGCGCTTATGTCATGCAATACGAGCTGTTTCTCGCAAAGAATGAAGTGAACTCCGAGCAATCCTATATTCTTGCAGACCCCAGTAAAGGAACAATGACAGCGGACGGCGTTCTGAACTGGGGCAGCGTGGTGACGGAAACCGGAACTTTGCATCTCACAAAGATTAACGGTACGGGACAGCCTCTCGCGGGCACCTCGTTTACGCTGACAGGCACGGACGGCAGCAGCAGGACAGGCACGACCGACGATAACGGCATCATTCTGTGGGAACTTCTCGACCCCGCCATTACCTACACGCTGACGGAAACCGCGGCTCCGGCAGGGTACGCCGTCATTGACCCTATCAATATCCGCGTGGAGGCGGCGCGTGTGAATTACGTCACCGTGCGGGACTCCGCGCAGAAGCGTCTGACCGTCAGAAAGATTGACAAACAAACTGGATACTCGCTCATGGGTGCGGTCATCGCCTTTGAGCAGATCGACGGTAGTTTTTATACCACCGGCACGACCGATCATGCGGGCATGATCCAAATGGACGCCGACCAGCTCCCCGTTGGCAGCTACAAGGTCTATGAGATCACGCCGCCTGCAGGCTATGAGCTGGACAGCACCGCGCAGACGGTCAACTGGACGGGGCGAAACGATGTGACGCTGACCTTTCGCAATGTTCGCACCCCCACGCTGATCATCTACAAGTGCGACGGCGACAACACCTACAGCCTGCCCAATGCAACATTTGAGGTCAGCAAAAACGGGCAGCTTGTCACCACCATTACCACCAATGACAACGGCCTCGCCTACGTTCCGAACGTCACGACGGGTTATTACACCGTTAAAGAGATCATCCCCCCTGCGGGATATGTTCTCGATGGCACGGAGCACAGCGTTTATGTCGATAACTACAATCCCGCGACTACCGACGATCCCCGCATTGCCGTCTACAACCGCGCTATGCCGATGCTCCGCATCGTAAAATACGATGCGCAAAATATGAGGCCGTTGCCCGATACCACCTTTGAGGTGTTCCGCGACACGGAGCTTGTAGGACAGTACACGACCGATGGCGGAGGCGAAATCTACCTGTACGATCTCAACCCCGGCACCTATCTTGTGCGGGAGGTCGCCGCTCCCGGAACCCATGTAGTGAACTCCACCCCGCAAGAGATAGAGCTTGAAGCGGGAACGCAGAATTACACGCTTGTTTTCCTCAACTATGTGAAACCGGGTATCCACCTGACAAAGCTGGACAGCCAAATGATGGCCCCGCTTGCAAATGCCCGTTTCCGCATCACAGAGATCGGAGGCACGTTCTCGCAGGAATATACGACCAACCCGGACGGTGAGATCGACTTGACCGGCCTCACCCCTGCGTCCTACACCGTGGAGGAGCTTGCCGCCCCGGACGGCTATCTCATTGACGACGCCCAGCGAATCATCAAGATCAATGCCGGAGAGAACGCTGCGTTCGTGTTTACCGACACCCGCAAACCCACGCTGAAGGTATTGAAATACGACGCCCAGCGTGAAAAGCTGCTCTCCGGCGCGACGTTCCGCATTGCCAAGATCGAGGACGGCTCACATTATCTTGATCGCATCACCGACACGGACGGCAGCATCACGATTGAAAACCTCAACCCCGGCATCTATTCGGTGCGGGAGATCGAAGCCCCGCGCGGATATGTTCTCAACGACATTGAATATCACGTCCAACTCTATCCTGGACAGACCGCGCAGCTTGTCGTTTGCGACGAGAAAAAGCCGGATTTGAGAATCGTAAAGAAGGACGCGGACACAGGCGCATTTCTCGCGGGCGCGACATTCAAGGTCAACCGTGCGGACGGCTCCACGCTGACCACGGCGCAGACGGACGCCAACGGCGAGATCATCCTAAAGGAGCTTGACCCCGGCGTCTATCAAATCACCGAGGTATCGCCGCCGACGGGCTACCTTCCGGCAGAGCGGCCTATGCAGCTTATCACGCTTACAGCCAACAAGCTGGGGACGGCGGTGTTTGAAAACCGCGCCAAGCCGACGCTCACGATCAACAAGATTGACAGCGTGACCCGCGACCCAATCCCCTCGGTCAAGTTCCGCGTGGATTATGCCAGCAATCAAACCTTCACAGGCGAAGCCAACAGTCTCGGAGACTTCTACACCGACGAGGACGGTAAAATCGTCATCGACTCGCTCCGCGACGGCTGGTACAAGGTGACGGAGCTTTCCGCGCCTACCGGCTACGCCATCGCAGACCCCGCCTCACAGGAGTTTTACATCCTTGCGGGAGCGGGCAAAACCGTGGTTTTTGAAAACACACCATTGTCTGCGCTCTGCATATTCAAATATGACTCCATAAGCGGAGAAGCGGTCAAGAATGCCATATTCCAAGTCAAGTATCTTTCTGGTGCGTCTGGCTCTGGAGGAACGGTCATCGGCACTTACAAGACATCAACAAACGGCAGCTTTACCGTGACGAATTTGCAGGCCGGTACTTACATCGTGGAGGAGCTTGCCAGCGACAACGGGCATGTTATCGACACAGCGCCGCAAATTGCGTATATCTCCGGCGATCCGCAGTCCGTCGTGCAGTTGTATTTCGGCAACGCCCCGAAGGGCAGCGTGTTAATCAAGAAGATCGACAGCGTGACCCGCGCGCCGCTTTCGGACGTGCGTTTTTTCGTCACCGACTCCACCGGCACGACCATCGGGAACGGTAACGGGTATTACACCACTGACAGTGCGGGAACGATCCTCATTGATAACCTTGACCCCGACCTCACTGTGATTGCAAAGGAAGTAGAAGCAAAGGCGGGCTATACTTTGGACAGCACCCCACAGACAGCAAAAGTGCGATCCGGCGAAACTGTGACGCTGGAGTTTCGGAACGCGCCGAAGGGAGGCTTGATCGTTCAGAAATTCGACAGCATCACCAAGATGCCGCTCGCGGGCGCGGAGTTCCGCATCACCACGGCAAGCGGTGAGCTTGTCCCCAACAACGAGGGCTTGACGAGCAGCAACGGTCTTTATACCACCGACGCGCAGGGGCAGATCGTCCTGCCGAAGCTCGCCCCCGGCACCTACATCGTGACCGAGACAAAAGCGCCGGACAATTACAAGCTGGACGGCAAGGCGCAAACCGCCGTTGTCAGCGCCGCCGACACGCAGATATTGGGCTTTTACAATGAGCCGCTTTGCGTACTTACCATTCAGAAACGCGATGCCGTGACGCTCAAGCCGCTGGCAAAGGCTGCGTTCTCCGTGAAGTACAGCGATGGGCGGAGCGTCGGAGCGAACAACGGACGTTATACTACCGACAAGGACGGAATCGCCACCGTGACGGGGATTGCACCTGACGCCACCGTGGTCGTGACCGAGGAAACTGCGCCCACGGGCTACATCAAGGACACGACGCCCAAGACCACGATTGTCCGCAGCGGTGTCGCAAACAGTCTCACCTTTGACAATGAGCCATCTACGACCCTTATCATCCGTAAATTCATCGAGGGGACGCAGAATGAGCCGCTTTCCGGCGTGGCGTTCAAGGTCGAATACGGTGATGGTGCGGCTGTAGGCCCCGACGACGGGGTTTATTACACTGACAAGGCTGGAGAAATCACCCTGTCCGGGCTGGAGCCGGGAAAGACCGTGATTGCGCGCGAGATCAAGACGCTCGACGGCTACGTTTTGGACGGGACGCCGCAGGATATTCAGATTGAGGCCGGAACAGTCCAACAGCTTACTTTTTGGAACAGACGTGCAGGCTCCCTCGTTATCCGCAAACTGGATAGCGCCACGAAAGCGCCCCTTGCTGGCGCGGAGTTCAGCGTCCGCTACGCGGACGGGCGCGTGGTGGATAACGCAAACGGGCATCTTTCCAGCAACGGCATTTATACCACAAATACACGGGGCGAGATCGTCATATCCGGCATCACGGGTACAATAGTCGTCTCTGAGGAAAAGGCCCCTGATGGGTATATCCTCGATCCCAACAGCCGAACGCAGACCGTGACCGTCAATCCTGACGACACGCAGACGCTTGTTTTCCTCAATACTGCTGTGGGCGGGCTTATCATTACCAAGAGCGACGAGGAAACCGGCGACCGCATCCCCGGCGTACAGTTTGAAGTCCAGAAAATGAACGGCGAAATCGTCGGGCAGTACACTACCGACCGCAACGGCACGATCCGACTGCCGGGACTGGACAGCGGTTGGTACGCCGTAACGGAACTGAAAGCGGCGTCCGGCTATCTGCTCGACCCCACACCCCAACAGATTGAAGTCAAGGACGGCCGGAGCACGACGCTCAGCCTGACCAACCGAAAAACCTCCCGCATCCTTCTTCATAAGATTGACGCCGACACAGGCAAGGGCATCTACGGCGCTGCTTTCGTCCTCTATGACAGCAACCATAACCCTATCGGTCAGTATATGAGCGACCAGGACGGTTACGTTTACATGGACGACAGCCTCGCGGACGGACGCTACTATGTGCGCGAGATCAAGGCAGCGGACGGGTACATTCTCGACAATGAACTGAAAACCATCCATGTGCGGTATGGTTCAACCAGCGAAATCACATGGAAGAATACTGCTGTCCGCGGTCAAATCCAGATTGTGAAGAAATCCGCGAGTGACAACCCGATCAACGGCCTCCCTGCAGGCACGCTGCTGGAGGGAGCGGTCTTTGAGATTTACGACAAGGCGGGGCGCGTGGTGGATACCATCCGTACCGATCACAACGGTCGCGCGGCATCCAGCCTTCTGCCGCTTTCCCGCTACACCGTGCGCGAGGTGTCCGCACCGAGCTATTACGCAATCAACCCGACCGTGATGAACGCATACCTCGAACACGAGGGGCAGATCGTGAGCTTTGAGGTACTGGACGAAAGCCTCTCCACCGGCGTATCCATCAAGAAAAGCGGCTATGCGGAGGTCATGCCGGGACAGCCGATCCGATATACCGTCACGGGCATCGCCAACACGTCCACCGTGGCGCTCGGCTCGTTCTACTGGCGCGATACCCTGCCGGGGCAGATCACGCTGACGCAGCTCGTCACCGGTACTTACAATCAGAACCTGGTGTATAAGGTTGTTTACAAGACGAACACCAGCGGAGAAAGGTATCTGACGCTCGCGGACAACCTCAGTACCGTGAAGAACTATGTGCTGGACGCCAGCCCCGCGACGCTCGGCCTCGCCGCCAATGAGCGCGTTACCGAGATCATGTATGTGTTCGGCACGGTCAGGGCGGGTTTTGCTGAGGTCGAAACAGCCTATATCAACGGCAAGGTCAACAGCGGACTCTCCAACGGAAGCACCATCGTCAACGTCGCGGACGTGGGTGGGCTCTACAATGGTCAATGGGTGCAGGGCGTTTCACGCTGGCTCACCACCGTCTACGCCAAGACCACGACCAAGCTGCCCAAGACGGGCTACTAAACCTTGAACCGGCAAGGGAGTTTTCGGAGCGCCGCCCCGATGTGGGCGGCGCTCTCCGTCGCTGTACTATGGCTCGCGGCGCTTCTTTCTTCCGGCTACGAGGACGGCATGACGGCGTTTGACCTGATGGGGCGTTTCAGTGAGATGCTGGAACGCCCCTTTGCCGTTCGCTGGACGCCGCACACGCTCAAATTCATGCTGTCCGCTCTTGTCCTATACGCAATGGGCATCGGGCTGTACTATTCCACGCGCGAAAACCGGCGACCGGGCGAGGAATACGGCTCGGCAAAGTGGGGCGACCCGCGGGCGCTGTGTCGCAAATATCGTGATCGGGAGAATCCCAAAATGAATGTCATCCTAACCATGCACGTTATGATTGGCATGGACGGACACAAGCATCGACGTAACCTTAATATCCTTGTGGTGGGCGGTTCCGGCGCGGGAAAAACACAATTCTTCTGCATCCCCGGCTTGATGAGCGCCAACTGTTCTTATCTGATAACCGATCCCAAGGGTGAGATGCTCCGCGCGGTGGGACAACTCTTGATAGACGAGGGTTACGACGTAAAAGTGTTCAACCTCATTGACCCAAGCCAGTCTGATTGCTACAACCCATTCGTATATCTGCACGATGAAAAGGACGTGCTGAAGCTCATTGACAACCTAATCAAAAACACGACGCCCAAGAACGCATCGAGCAATGACCCCTTCTGGGAAAAGGCTGAAATCGCGCTTGATTCCGCGCTGATCCTCTACCTCATGGACTTTGCGCCGCCAGAGGAGCAAAACTTTGAAACGGTACTCTTTATGCTGGAGTTCGCTGATGTGCGTGAAGATGACGACCAGTATCTCAGCCCGCTGGATATGCTTTTCCATGCCTTGGAAGAGGAAGATTCAAACCATGTGGCGCTGAAGCAGTACAGGATTTTCAAGCAGGCGGCTGGCAAGACGGCGAAATCCATCTTGATCTCCGCAGGAGTGCGCCTCGCTGCGTTCAACATCCCGCAGTACGCCGATTTGACACGCCATGATGATATGGACTTTGGCTCTTTGGGGGAGAAGAAACGCGCCATTTTCTGCGTCATTCCCATCATCGACACCAGCATGAACTATCTGATCGGAATGCTCTACACCCAATGCTTTCAGGAGCTGTATGCCCGCGCGGACGAAAAATACAACGGACGCTTGCCAATCCCCGTGCGTGTCATTCAAGACGAATGGTCAAACGTCACGCAGCCGGACAGCTATCCGAAAGTCCTTGCGACCTGCCGCAGCTACAACATCGGCTTGAACATCATCGTGCAGAACATTCAGAACATCAAGGCGCTCTATGAAAAGGAGTGGGAGAGCATCGTAGGCAACTGCGATACACTGCTGTTTCTCGGCGGTGGCAACGAGCCGACTTCTCTGGAGTTCATGGTCAAGCTGCTGGGCAAGGAGACGCTGGACACGCGCACCCGCGGACAGACGAAAGGGCGCAACGGCTCCAGCTCCACCAACTTCCAGCAGGCTGGACGCGAGTTGATGATGATTGATGAGTTGCGCATGATGGACACCGACGATGCGTTGCTGCTGATCCGCGGCGAGCGTCCGATCATGGATAAGAAGTACAACATTTTCAAGCATCCCAACTTCGCGCGGACAGAGCGCGGCGGCGCAAAACCCTATGTGCATCATCCAACGCCGAACTACTCGCTGGGCGATTTGCCGTATGAGGTCAAGTCGCTGGAAGACATTGAAATACTGGAAGAAAAAAGCGATTGACACGTCGGCTTGCTGTGCATATAATGATAGTGGGAAATCCCACATGCCCACCTCTTGAAAGAAAGCGAGGCGAATTGTATGGAAGCGGTATCAAGAACGTATGACGCAAAGGTGGACTCCAAACGGCGTATCACGCTGAGAAGCGCGCGCTTTGAATATTACAATGTCAAAGAGTATCAGGACGGAAGCATTCTGCTGGAGCCGCGGGAGCTTGCCGTTCCGTTCAGCGTTTCAGAGAATACGCTTGCGATGATGGATGCTGCCATGAAGAACGTGAAAAGCGGCAGCGTATCCGAGCCGGTTGATTTGTCTGAGTTCTGAGGCAAGATATGGCATATACGATTAGAATGGGTATTCCTGAAATGACGGAGCTTTGGAACACCCTGAGAGAGAAAAACAGAAATGGCACCGCCAGCAAGAACGAACAGGCAACCTATAAAAAGATCGGCAAGGCATTAAAGCTGATCGCGGAGAACCCGCGCCACCCCGGACTGCAAACGCATGAGATCACCGCTCTGACAAAGCGATATGACGGAATCAAAGTGTGGCAATCCTATCTGGAGAATCATACGCCGCAAGCGGGTCGTATCTTTTGGGTGTACGGCCCCAATCAAAACGACATTACGATCATTGGCGTGGAGCCACATCCGAACGACAAGGGAAACGCCTACAAAAAAATCACGCTTTCCGATATGGAAAGCACAAAAAGCTGATACAGCGAATCGGCGTGAAAACCACGATGCACAATGCACCGTGGTTTTTTCATGCCAATTTACGAAATGGAGGAAACTCAACATGAACCCGAAGAAACTCAAAACAACAGAACTGACGCGGCGCTACTGGACAGCGGCGACGATCTGCGCCGTCTGCCTTTTGACCGCGACTCCCGTGTTCGCCGCGGGGACTGACCCGCTTACCATCGTCAATAATCTGTCCGACTTCATCTTTTCCATCATCAAGGCGCTGGGCGTTATCATTCTCGGCTGGGGTATCGTGCAGGTCGGCATGAGCATCCAGAGCCATGACGCCAGCCAGCGGACGCAGGGCTTCCTCTGCTTATTCGGCGGTCTTTTGATTGCGTTCGCAAAGGAAATCCTGACTTCCATCGGAGCCATATAAAAAAGAGAGCGGGAGATTTGCCGTGCGGCGGATCTCCCGCTCCCGTCGAGGAGGCGATAATTTGGATATCAACTGGATCGTCGATAATCTGCAACACGCGCTGAACACTTGGAACGACAAGCTCGCGGAAATGTGGATGCTGCTGACGGAATCACCTCAAACGTTCAAAGGCGGCGCGATTTGGAGTGCCGTCACGACCATCAACGCCGCGATGCAGGCTATCGGCTACGGGCTGCTGGTGTTGTTCTTTGCCATCAGCATCTTCAAAAGCTCCGCCACCTTCCGTGACTTCCAGCGCCCTGAGTTTATGATAAAGCACTTCATCTACTTCGTTCTCGCCAAGGTGGGCATCACCTACGGCATGGACTTGATGACTGACATTTTTAACGTCTGCAACGGCATCGTTGCGACGGCGGCGAGCAGCGTGGGCGGTATGACCGGCACGACCGCGGCGCTGCCCACCGAGATTATCGACGCAATCAACGACACAGGCTTTCTGGCGAGCATCCCGCTTTGGCTGGTGACGCTGCTGGGGAGCCTGTTTATCACGGTGTTGGCGTTCATTATGATTCTGACCGTCTACGGACGCTTTTTCAAGCTCTATCTGTACGCCGCTCTCTCGCCCATCGCGCTGGCGTCTTTTGCCGGCGAGAACACCACGCATTTCGGCAAGGCGTTTCTGCGCAGCTACATCGGCGTGTGCATGGAGGGCGCGGTCATCGTGCTGGCCTGCATCGTGTTCTCCGCGTTCGCGTCCAGCGGGACGCCCGCCTTTGACCCCGACGCATCGGTGGTGTCGCAGGTTTGGAGCTATCTCGGCGAGGTGATTTTCAATATGCTGGTGCTGGTGGGACTTGTCAAGTCAGCGGATCATGTGGCGAAAGAAATGTTTGGGCTGTGAGGAGGCTGAAGAATGAATAAAGGCGATCATCTGATTTGGAGCAATCATAATATCAACTACGACGACTGGAAGGAGGAATTGGAGAGGGAATACCCCAATCTGACCGACGATCAACGGTATTACAAGATGCTTGAACTCAACGAGGAGTATTTGGACGATGAGCGCGTCAATCTGAACATCCAGCTTTCGCAGCCCATTCTTGTCATTGCCGATCTTGGCCTGTGGTATGGACGCCGCAGCGGATACCGCGAGATCGCAAGCGGCAACATCCGTGACTGCTTCTCTGCTCGTCATGACTATACGACATGGTATGTTGACAGGCTGGGCGACCTGCGCTGTGACGACGTACATCACGACGGGACGAACCACTATCTCTATCGAGCGTTCAAAGACGGCGTAAGCGAGCGTATGCGGGATAAGCTGAAAGAGCGTATCTACGAGGGCAAGGCGACGCGCGCGGAGGTCGTGCGCCTGACGCGACGGCTCGGCGACGACATCGGCAAGGTCTACGGCTGGCGCTTTCCAAAGCGAGCGGTATCGAGGGAGGCAAGATAGTGGTCTCTATACTCTATGATTGAAAGTGATGGGGATACTATTTTACTGACAGCTTTTGCGTGCCAGAACTCCTTGGATACAAACTTTCAATAGTTTTTACCATTATTACTGCTGTCGTTCCTCAATGCTATCCGCTTGAATCTGCCCTTGCTTTTTCAGTGTTATAATGGCAGAATAATAGCGTATCCTTATGAATTGGAGGGAAAGCAGTATGTCTTTAGAAGATGAGTTGTGGATTCAGAGCCTTCTTGGTGACCCCAATTACAAGCTCATGAACCTCATTGCCCAGTTAGAGGCGATTGTTGGAGCCAATTTTGAGAACCAGCAAGAACGAGGCTCTTTTTTCTTTCGTTACCCATTTAGGTTTGTTCGGGACGGCGAAGAGATGGAGGGAAACGGAGGTTACATTCCAAATCTGAAACTCGATGAACTTGATAGCGTCCGCTATGTTCTGGGCGCAAATTCTTTGCACATTGGCAGAGCTCTTTTTGATGTGTTGAAGTTTTTAGAGTATAGGTATATCGGCGATCTCGACTTCTCAGAGCTGGAGCGAAAGTACCAAAACGGGTATTATAAGGACAAGCGCGAGCAGACCAGGCAAAAACTAGAGGACGATCTCTTGCACGGTCTACCAATGGATCACCTTTATGATCTTCCCCCTACCGATGATTGACAAATCGTTGCACAAGTGAATGCGAAGCAGGAAAAACAATCTCTGGCTTTTCGGAGAAACAACTCAACGTGTTGTGGCTGGTAACAGCGACAGCACGTTTCTTAATGGAGGAATGATATATGTTCGGACTGTAGTTGTAGCTTGAAAACTCAACAGCGCCCATGGTATGATTTAGTAAATCTTTGCTGCTATATCTGCGCCCACAACCAAGGCACTTCTGTAAGGGGGCGATGCCGTGTCAGAATTGAAAAATCCATTTGGTCTGCGAAATGGCAAAACGGTCATGATAGAGGATATTCTTTCAGACGAGCGTGGTAAAAAGTGCAATTGCGTTTGTCCAAACTGCAAAGATACGTTTATAGCCCGATTGGGCGAAAAAAACGCATATCACTTTGCCCATAGTGGCGAAGGGTGCGATGAAGAAATCGCATATTTGATTGGGCTATATAACCTAGTGCGAGAATTCACACTTGGAAGCTCGGTCACTCTACCCAAACTGATTTTGTACTGGGCGTGTTATTCCACGCCGTTTACGACGCAAAACTTTTTTGACCGCATTCGCTTTTTTGACGACCAGCACAATTATAACCGAACTATTGTGAAGGAATCAATTTCTATAAAATATGATGCCGCCGAAATCATCTTCCACGGAAAACGCCCGAAAGCTCTGTTGCTTGAATACCATTCACGGAAGATGGCTTTAGTAATCAAACCGCCTGCTACCGTGTGCAAGGAATTCTCTGCTGAGCCATACAGCAATCTTGCAACTATTGAGCTGAATGCTTCTGATATACCATTCGGAATGCTAAGAAAAGATGAGATACTAGGATTATTAAACGAGAAGTTCCGTGATTGCAGATGGCTTTATAGTCCAATGGCAATTTGTGCGATTGACAAAATCAACGAAGAAAACGCTGCTTTAATTGAGACGATGCGCAAGCAAAAGTCGCTGGAAAAGCATAATCAATCAAAGCAACGAGAGACGGCGGTTGCCATCCATAGCAATCACGCACAAGGCACCCATAATCCGAAGGCGGCTATTCAAAAAGCACCTCTCGACGAGGAAAAGCTCAGGAAGGGAAAGGCGGAGGTTCTTAATCTATTCACGCAGCAAAAGAAGGCAATATATGACTCCTATGGGCAAAGATGGATTAAATGCAGGAAGTGCAATGAAATAAAGCCGCTCGAAGAATTCGACGATTATGATTACGGCGGCCCATGTAAAGTCAATTCCGGCACTTGCCGAGCTTGCTTGAGGAAGACAAATTCATAAAACGCACAGCGAACTGTGGCAAGCATAGAATTGCCACAGTTCGCTGCTTTTTGGAGGTACTATGGAAATCAAAGTCAACAAAGAAATCCGAAACTACCGGGAAACGCTCTTTTTCGGTCTGTCCCTGCGGCAGTTTGTCTGCTCAGCGATGGCGGTGGGCATTGCCGTGGCAATCTATTTCTCGCTGCGAGGCGTACTTGACCGTGAGACGGTGAGTTGGGTGTGCATTGTTGGCGCGACCCCCTTTGCCGTCGCCGGCTTTTTCCGCTACAATGGCATGACGTTTGAGCAGTTCCTTTGGGCATTCATCAAATCGGCATTTCTGCTCGCGGGGCATCGCGTATGGAAAGCCGAAAACTATTATCTGACCGCCATCCAGAAGGAGGCAGAAAAGCATTGAAAGGATTACATTTTAAACGCAGCGCGGAGCATGATTCGTTCAAGATTCCACGTAGCATTCAGCAAAGCATCCCCATTAAGCGTATCTATAAGGACGGCATCTTTGAGGTGAGCGGCAAGTTTTCAAGGACTTGGCGCTTTTTTGACATCAATTACAAGATGGCGTCTCCCGAAAAGCAAAAGACGCTGTTTATGACCTACTGCGCATTTCTCAATTCGCTGCCCGTCAACGCCTCGGTGAAGATCACGCTTTTTAACCGGCGCTTGAATCAAAAAACGTTCAGCAACACCCTGATGCTGGATTTTAAAGGCGACGGGCAAGATCAGTTTCGCGCCGAGTACAACGACCTGCTGACAGAGAAGGCGGCGGTCAGCAACAACCTGATACAAGAGAAGTACATCACGATTTCGGTGGAGAAAAAGAGCGTTGAGGAGGCGCGGTCGTTTTTCAACCGTGTGCATACCGATCTTACCAACGGTCTTGCACAAATGGGCTCTACGATCCGCGAGGTCAACATCAACGAGCGTATGCGGCTGTTCCATGATTTCTTTCGTCCCGGCGAGGAGCATCACTTCCGCTTTGACCTGACGGAAACCATGCAACGCGGTCACGACTTCAAGGACAGTATCGCGCCCGAATGCCTGTCTTTTCGGAAAAATCACTATGAGATGGGCGACCGCTATGGGCGCGTCCTGTTCCTGCGTGATTACGGCAGCTTCATCAAGGATGACCTCATTACCGCGCTGATGGATTTTCCGCGGAGCATGATGATCTCCATCGACATTGTGCCGATGGGCATGGACAACGCGATCAAGTTGGTTGAGAAGCTGCTGATGTCGGTGGAATCCGACGCAACGCGCCTACGGCAGCGGCAAATGTCAAACAACCTCTTTTTCGCAGAGCTGCCTTATCAGATGGAGCAAATGCGCAAGGTCGGCAGGGAGTATATGGACGACCTCACCGAGCGCGACCAACGCATCATGTTCGGGCTTGTGACGCTGACGCACCTCGCAGACAGCGTGGAGCAGCTCAATCAGGACACGGAATCGCTGAAATCGCGGCTGGTCAACTGTGAGTTTGCGACGCTCAACTATCAGCAGGAGGACGGCTTGAACACCGTTCTGCCCTACGGTCTGCGCCGCATCGACGCCGTGCGGACGCTGACCACCGAAAGCACCGCCGTCCTCATGCCGTTCCAAAGTCAGGAGATACAGCACGCAGGAGGCATCTACTACGGCGTGAACGCGGTATCGAATAACCTTATCATTTGCAGCCGCGAAAGCCTGATGAACGGCAACGGTTTTATTCTCGGCGTGTCCGGCTCCGGCAAATCGATGGCGGCAAAGATGGAGATCGTGCTCCGCGCGCTCTCTGGCGAGGATACCATCATCATTGTTGACCCGGAGCGCGAGTACGGCCCGCTCGTCCGTGCGCTGGGCGGCGAGGTCATCACGATCTCCGCGTCCAGCGCCAGCCACATCAACGCGCTGGATTTGTCGGCTGAATACGGCGAGGGCACAAACCCGCTCGGCTTAAAGAGCGACTTTATCATGTCCCTCTGTCAGCAGATCATGGGACCGAGCGGCATCGACGCACGGGCGAAGTCCATCATCGACCGATGCACTGCGAACGTCTACCGCGAGTACATCAAGACCTATCAGGGCAATCCGCCCACGCTCAAAGACTTGCACGACGACTTTCTGCGGCAAAAGGAACCGCTCGCCCAGGACGTTGCCCTTGCGGTAGAAATGTTCTCGACGGGTACGCTGGACGTGTTCTCCCACCAGACGAATATCGACACCAACAACCGTATCCTTTGCTTTGACATTCAGGACTTGGGCGAGAACCTGAAAACCATCGGGCTGCTGGTGATGCTCGACGCCATCCTCAACCGCGTCATCAGAAACCGTGCGGCCGGGCGCTTCACACACGTCTATATCGACGAAATATATCTGTTCTTTGCCAAGAAGGGCATCAACAGCGGCGCAAACAGCGACAGCGATTACAGCGGCGAGTTTCTTTACAAGTGCTGGAAACGGTTCAGGAAGTATTACGCCACGCTGACAGGCATCACGCAGAACGTGGAGGAATGTCTGCTGTCCGACACCGCGCGCATGATGCTGGCGAATAGCGAGTTTTTGATGATGTTCAATCAGGCACCGACTGATCGCGAGGATTTGTCAAGGCTGCTCGGCGCGTCGCCGGCGCAGATGGATTACGTCAGCGACAAACCGCCCGGACACGGACTTATCAAGGTGGGCGGCGCGATTGTTCCGATTGTCAACGAATTCCCCAAGGACACCAGCCTGTATAAGCTGATGAGCACCAAGCCCGGAGAGGGATAAGCTATGCACGATATCAAGACAAAGCCTGTGATGACCGCGCCAAAGGCGCGAAAAACCAACGTCGCGCCGAAAGAGGCGGCGAACATTTTGCAGAAACAGTACACGGAGCTGGAAAAGGCGCGTCAGCCAGAGGAGAAAGACCCCGTGCGGTACGCGACCGATCAAACGGAAACGGACGGCGGGCGCGGCGCTGTTCTCGCCGCGGCTGGAACGTGCCGCGCGGTGCAGCGTATCAGACAGCGCCGGGAAAGCGAAGGGCATACGACAGGCACCGTGCCGAAGAAAGAAAACGCGCCTCCGGCGCAGACGAGTACCACACCCAAAACACGCGGCAGCCAAACGCCGGACAAACCGGCGTTTGCGCCAAAGGAGCGTTCCTTTGCGGATCGTCAGTCTCGGCAGGAGGCAAGCGGCGCGGCACGGACAATCCATCGTGTCAGGGAACAGCAGCTCCGGCGTCAGGCGGCACGAAAACGCATGACAGAACAGGTCAAAGAAACGTCCTCCCGCGTTGCAGAGATTGTTTCAAACGCGGTCAAGTCTGCTGCCAGCTCGGTTGCCGCCATTGGCGGCGGCGCGGTGCTGGTGGTGTTGACGGTGTTCGTTGCGCTGATCGCTGCCGTCGCCGCCTCGCCCTTCGGCATTTTCTTCTCCAATGAGAGCGCGTCATCGGACACCGTGCCACTCTCCGCGGCGGTGGCGCAGGTCAACTATGACTTCAACGCGCGGCTGGAGGAGCTGCAAGGCGCTGACGCCTATGACGACATCACCGTGGACGGCTCCACGGCGGATTGGGTAGAGATATTAGCCGTGTTTGCGGCGAAAGTCGCCGGCTGCGAGGGCGCAGACGCCGCGGACGTCGCCACGATAGACGCCGACCGCATTGACCGGCTCAAAGCGGTCTTTTGGGATATGAACGCCCTCACGTCGGAGGTGGAAACCATCAACCACCCCGACAG
>Ga0256405_10003594_pt1 | contig 31606 bp, 21 predicted proteins | sample RumenRJG_02DNA_FD_189096 | JGI IMG/M metagenome (GOLD analysis project Ga0256405, IMG submission 189096) | Bovine rumen microbial communities from Lethbridge, Alberta, Canada - RJG_02 | ecosystem: Host-associated > Mammals > Digestive system > Stomach > Rumen | place: Canada: Alberta...
CGAGAAGAAGAACGAAGACGGCTCTTATACTCTCGAATTCGTTTCAACAATTGGCGGTGAAGATACTCTTTATATCGGATATCTTTATCACGGTATCGAAATGACAAAGGAGCTTAAAGTAAATATCACCGACGATGATAACGATACTGTCATGGGCGATGCAAACTGCGACGGCGCAGTTGATATGAGCGACGTGGTACTCATCATGCAGTCCCTCGCCAACCCAAACAAATACGGCATCAACGGCAGCGATGATTCACACATAACCCAGAAAGGACTCACAAACGGCGACGTTGATACAACTGTCAAGGGTATCACAGGCGGCGATGCACTGAAAATACAGAGATATCTCCTCGGTTACGAAAATGAACTTTAATAACACAAAGGGCGACACTATCATGTGCCGCCCTTATTTTCGTTTATATTAACCGCGAATGTAATTGAGATTAAGCCAGCCGCCTGCGTTAGGTGCATAAGCCCAGTCTCCCGATGTCTTTGTGAACTTGAAGTTTGCTCCGTAGTATACAGTCTTTACGATACCGTAATTTGTGCCTGCGCCACTTCTTACGTTAAGGCAGTCGCAGTCTACTGTGCCGTATGCGTTTACATTGAGCGAATTGCTGGTCTTGACCTTGATGTAATAGCCGTCAGATGTACGTCCGATAGTGTCATTTCCGCTCTTGCGGAAGCTTACGAACTTCTTCTGCTGACCTGAATATATTTTTTTACCTGCGCTATTCTTGCAATCTGAGTCCTTATACATGGTCTGAGTATTATTAAAGATGTATATATCATTGTTTATCCAGAGCGTTCCGAACTCTGCACCGCTGCCGCTCTGCTGTCCGCCGTCGTTATTTCCACCGTTGTTGCCACCGTTGTTGCCGCCGTTGTTTCCACCGTTGTTTCCGCCGCCGGGAACTGTTCCATTGTATCTGATAACACCGTAAATATTATTATAATCATGTTTTTCCTGATGCACCTTAGAACCATATGGCCAGTTCTGATCGTAAGACATAAAGTAAGATGTATCTCCTACACCTGTGCATACTGCAACGTGTCCGCAATAACCATTGTCAGCTGTCGGCTTCCAAACCATTATGTCACCCTTCTTAGGAACAAATGACGGAGTATTCTCGTATCTTGTAAAGTTATTTGAAAGGAAAGATATACTGCTATACTTTTCCCAATACTCCTTGCCATACAGTGTATAATTGCTTACCCCCAGTACATCTGTCATGAACTTTGAAGCAAGCTCTACACACTGATACGAACCGTCAATATCTACTTCTACTCCTGTTCCATTGTATGTATTAAAGAACTGTTCAAATGTCATTGCTGCACTTGCTGTGATAGCGGTCGGCTGTACAGCCGGAGCGAACTCCTGAACTGCCGGAGCTGCTGAAAATGCCATAAGTGAAAGTACTGCTGCTGATGTGATTATTCTCTTGATATTCATTGTTATTTCCTCCTGAAATTTACGTATATATTATTTTTGTTTAATTGTTTATATTAACCGCGAATGTAATTGAGATTAAGCCAGCCGCCTGCGTTAGGTGCATAAGCCCAGTCTCCCGATGTCTTTGTGAACTTGAAGTTTGCTCCATAGTATACAGTCTTTACGATACCATAATTTGTGCCTGCGCCACTTCTTACGTTAAGGCAGTCGCAGTCTACTGTGCCGTATGCGTTTACATTGAGCGAATTGCTGGTCTTGACCTTGATGTAATAGCCGTCAGATGTACGTCCGATAGTGTCATTTCCGCTCTTGCGGAAGCTTACGAACTTCTTCTGCTGACCTGAATATATTTTGCCTGCGCTATTCTTGCAAGCTGAGTCCTTATACATGGTCTGAGTATTATTAAAGATGTATATATCATTGTTTACCCAGAGCGTTCCGAACTCTGCACCGCTGCTGCTCTGATTTCCACCGTCGTTGCCGCCATTATTTCCGCCTGAGTTGCCGAAGCGCGGCCAGAATAAATTATATACCTTGTTTGCAGCTGTTCTCGTTTCTGATACCTGATACGAGCTTGCGTTATTGATATTGTAATTTCCCCAACCGTAATTAAGTCTCATAGTATAAGCTACATTGTAGCCTCCGTCTGCGGAATTTGCTGCATTGCGGATAGCATTTTTAGTCGGAGCATAGTAACTTTCGTTGTTTATCTCATCGATAAGAAACTGAAGCTGTACATAGAGAGTATTGTAATTGCTGCGCTTTTTGAGATTGGTAAGTCTGACACCTAACCACTGAGCTACACCATAAGCTCCCGAAGAAGAATTTACCACTGTAGGCTGAAAGCGGCTCTCTGTGTGAAGATGAGCCATTATTCCGCATATCGCAGCACTGTTCCATGTGGTGTGACTTTTGAGGTAGTTGTATACATCATTCGAGTTCGACGGAAGCGCCTCAGCTGCACTTGCTGTGATAGCAGTCGGCTGTACAGCAGGAGCGAATTCCTGAACTGTCGGAGCTGCTGAAAACGCCATAAGCGAAAGCACTGCTGCTGATGTGATTATTTTTTTGATATTCAAAATATTTCCTCCTAAATAAAATGTAATGTAATGTTTGATATTTTTCTCTTATCTTTCAGGCTTTGTCTCACCTGACATATGCTATTTTAGCGATAACAGGCTTTGATTTCAACAAATAAGGAGCTAAAAGTACAATTTCGGGAGTGAGCAGTAAGGCTGAAAGTCGGTAAAATCGCGTTTATTTCACCATATATCGGCATTATCAGCCACACAAAAATGTGGTCGCAAATTAATGATCGTTGTGTCTGCCGCAGCAACGGATCGGCTCGTTTCATGAGATCGTTGAACTTGTATTACATATCACGAATTATTAATTATGCATAATCAATTATTTTTTACGTAATGTTAATTGATTTTAGGGCGAAACTGTGATATAATTGATATAACATATCACACATGAAATCAATGTTATTTTACAAAACAAAAGAAATGACAATAAATGAACAGCATATGGAGGAATTATGAAAAAGACATCACATACAAGAATATTGATGTGGTCTGATATAGCTATGCCTTTTCTGGCATTTTTCATTGTATTGACCGCATATTTCTTCCTTTCACCACCCAGCAGCCACCCGAAAAACACGGTCATCGATATGACAAACGGCTGGATAGATAAGAATGGTAAAACTTTTTCGCTGAATAAGCTTCCCAAAGGCGATATTGTACTGACACAAAACATAAGCCATATCGAAAAATACAATCTGAGCATCTGCATGAAAAGCTCAGACACATGGCTCGAAATAGCCTTTGACGGTCAGACCGCCTACAGATACGCACCTGTGCAGGAGCCTATTTTCGGAGCATCTTACGGTCTATATGTGCATATGGTCTCGCTCCCGACAAACGCCCGTGAGATAACCATGTCACTGCACCCGATATATAGCGGCAGAACTGCCGACATACAGTCCGTCTGCATCGAGGACGCGGCTGTGTTCATAGCTGACATCTATCATCAGGGTATGCTCGATTTCTTCCTGTGTATCATCATCATCATCGCTTTCGGAACTGTCATGATGATAATGGGATTCAGTACACGACGCCTTAACGAGAGCAAAATGCTGAATTTCTTCTCTCTCGGCTCATTTGCTATACTTGTGGGAACATGGTCGCTTAACGATTCATACCTTCTGCAAACCTACACCAATCACCCCGAGATAATAAAAATGCTCAGCTATCTTTGTCTTATTTTCATCGCATATCCGCCTGTATCCTTCATGGCAAGCGCTACTGAGAATAAGCATACAAAGCTTCTGCCAGCCATGGTAGTGCTCATATCCGTAAATCTCGCAGCGAATATGATGCTTTCAGGCTTCGGTATCTTTGACCCTCACGATCTGCTACTGCTCTCTCATATCAATATCGGTGTTGCAATGGTAATGGTCGTTACACTCATGTTCAAGGCTATCCACAGGAAACAGCTCAGCAAGACATTCATAAAAATGACCATTATCGGTATGACTGCCGCACTTCTTGGTGTAAGCACCGATATGTTCCGATTCTGGGCAGACAAAAACGGCTCTTACGGGTCAAGTCCTTTTACGCAGATAGGCGTTCTCGTATTTATCGTTTCAGAAGGAATCTACCTCATAAAAGAACGCGGCAGGCTTGCTGTTGAACGCGAACGCACCGAGCTTATGGAGAAAATGGCTTACACCGACGGTCTTACAGAGCTTTCTAACCGCGCTGCCTTCCACGAAAAAGAAGAAGCTATCAGAAAAGACGGTCAGCCGTGCTTCATCGTGCAGCTCGATATAAACCACCTCAAAACTGTCAACGATGTCCACGGTCACGCCGAGGGCGATAAGCATATCATCGCTGCTGCAAACTCTATCAAGGACAGCTTCTCCGCTGTCGGAAGCTGCTACAGAACAGGCGGTGATGAGTTTATCGTTATCGCAATGAATAAGAAGGAAGCCGATGTGGAGCATTCCCTTGAAAAGCTGGAAAAAACTGTTGCAAAGTATAATCAGAAGGAGCAGCCGCCCGTTCCGCTGGAACTCGCCTACGGTTACGCCGAATATATCCCCGATAAAGATCAGCTGGAAGCTGCCGAAAAGCTTGCCGATGATCGTATGTACGCGAAAAAACGCAGAATGAAACAGGGAAAGTGAATACGTAAAAATAAGCCCGAAGCATTATTAAATTTTGCCCCAAAGCGTTTCAAAGCGCCTCGGGGCATTGTTTTTTATACGGAGGCAAATATAAATCGGAATCTATATTTGTAGGGGCGGATATTATCCGCCCGTCAGCCCTTAGCCCTTAGCCCTTAGCCGTGTAGGGGCGACGTTCCGTCGCCCGTGTTATACGCAATAATTAACATGAATCGAATTGTAGAGGCTGGCGTCCCGACAGCCCACGATATACATAAATGTAACATGAAGCCAATGTAGGGGCGAACAGTGTTCGCCTGCCAGTTTGTCGAAAAAGTCATTTTTTAATATACATTTGCGGGCTGATGTGGGCATCAGCCCCTACAATTTGGCTATTCTACGTAATAATAATTTGTAGGGAACGCCGCCCTCGGCGTTCCACGATAGTTTTTTGACAGTCTCAAGCGAGCAGTTTAACTGCTCGTTTCAGCTTGTCAATAAACCCCATTTTTTAAGGGAACGCCTTCACTTGCAAGGCGACCCTAATCGGGTCCGGCACCCTCTGTCAGCTTCGCTGACATCTCCCTGCACCGCAGGGAGTCACCCTCTTAAAAAACAGTCCACTGGACTGTTTTTTAATTCACCCTTTGCGAAGCGCTTTGAGGCTATTTGTGGGGTTACTCCCCACAGTGTGGGGAGATGTCGCGCAGCGACAAAGGGGACGGGCTTGTTAAGCTTGCCCCACACCCCACCAGAGGCGCTGCCTCTGGACTCTGCCAAAGGAACACAGTCCCTTTGGAATCCCATTCATTGGTATAAGGACTTTTTTGTAAGCTCCTACAGCAAGCTGCACAATCGGTGCACGCAAAACTTGTGCAGACACACAAAAATACTCACAAACCATTGACTTAGAGTTAACTCTAAGGTGTATAATTTCAGTATGAACTACAGGAGGTGACATACTGTGACTATCAAGGAAGTTTGCAGCAGATTCAATGTAAGTCCTGATACGCTCAGATATTACGAACGTGTGGGAGTTATCCCCGAAGTCCACCGCACCGCAGGCGGTATACGCGATTATAACGACGACGACATCAAGTGGGTGGAAACCGCGACCTGCTTCAGAAGCGCAGGAATGCCTATAGAGCTCCTCATCGAGTACGTCAGACTCTTCAGAGAGGGCGACCATACTATACAGGCGCGCTGCGACCTCCTGAAAGAAGCAAAAGAGCGTATACTTGCCGAAAGGAAAAAGTTCGACGACGCTCTCGAAAAAATGGACTACAAAATAAGTGTCTACGAAAAAGCTGTCGAAACAGGCAAACTTGAATGGGACGACGATAAATGCTGCTGTAAAAAGGAAAAGGAGTAAAATATGTATATCGAAAAGATCAATTCACCATCAGACATCAAAGCTCTTGACATAGATCAGCTCAACACACTCGCTGCCGAAATAAGAAGCGGTCTTATGAATCGTCTTTCAAAGCACGGCGGACATTTCGGTCCGAACTTCGGCTTTGTAGAGGCAACTATCGCTCTGCATTATGTTTTTGATTCACCGAAGGACAAGTTCGTATTTGACGTTTCACACCAGTGCTACACTCACAAGATACTGACAGGACGCAAGGAAGCTTTCTACAGTGACGAGCATTTCGGTGATATTTCGGGATATTCAAATCCCGATGAAAGCGAGCATGATTTCTTCAACGTTGGTCACACCTCAACTTCCGTAAGCCTTGCCTGCGGACTCGCCAAAGGACGCGACCTCAGAGGTGAAAGCGGCAATGTTATTGCCATAATCGGTGACGGCTCGCTCAGTGGCGGCGAAGCTCTTGAAGGTATCGATTTTGCTTCCGAACTGGAAAGCAATTTCATAATTCTGGTAAATGATAATGATATGTCCATTGCCGAGAATCACGGCGGACTTTACAAAAATCTTAAAGCTCTCCGCGAATCCGACGGAAAATGCGAGTGCAATCTCTTCAAGGCAATGGATCTTGATTATCTCTACGTATCCGACGGTAATAATATTGCAGAGCTTATTGACGCTTTCAAGAAGGTCAAGGACATCGATCACCCGATAGCCGTGCATATAAATACCCTCAAAGGCAAGGGCTTTGAGCCTGCTGAGACTCACAAGGAGGACTGGCACTGGCATATGCCTTTTGATCCCGAAACAGGTGAGCAATTATGGAATGGCGAAGGCGAGAATTACAGTGACCTTACCTGTGACTACCTCATGAAGAAAATGAAAGCTGACAGCAGTGTCGTTGCTTTAGTTGCGGCAGTTCCTACAAATATCGGTTTCACGGAGGATAAACGTAAGGAAGCAGGAAAACAGTTCGTCGATGTGGGTATCGCTGAGGAACACGCTGTTGCTATGGCTTCGGGAATCGCAAAGGCAGGCGGAAAGCCCGTTTTCGCTACTCATTCCAGCTTCTTCCAGAGAACCTATGACCAGATATCACAGGATCTTTGCATCAACAGCAACCCGGCAACTCTGCTTGTTAACACGGCTTCTGTTTTCGGCATGAACGATATCACCCACCTCGGTATCTACGATATACCAATGATGTCCAATATCCCCAATCTCGTTTACCTTGCTCCTGTGAACTGTGAGGAGTACTTCGCAATGCTTGAATGGAGCATCGAACAGGACAGATATCCTGTAGCTATAAGAATACCATGCAACGGAGTTTTCCATACCGACAAGCCTGTTGATACGGATTACAGCGATATCAACAAGTACAGGATAACACAGCAGGGCGAGAAGGTTGCAATTATTGCTCTTGGTGACTTCTATCAGCTCGGTGAGGAGCTTGCTAAGCTCATATCCGATAAAACGGGAACTGCTCCGACTCTCATAGATCCACGCTATATCACGGGTATCGATGAGGAAATGCTGGAACAGCTCAAAAAAGCTCATTCGACGGTCGTGACCCTTGAGGACGGCATACTGAACGGCGGATTTGGCGAAAAGATAGCGAGATTCTACGGAAATTCCGATATGAAGGTATACAATTACGGACTCAAAAAGGAATTCATTGACAGATACTCGGTCGATGACGTTCTCCGCGAAAATCATCTCACACCTGAGCAGATATACAATGATATATTCTGAATAAAGCAAAAAGTCACAGGTTATTTCCTGTGACTTTTTTATGCCATAGAATTGCCAAAGCCGTTTCCATTCTTACATTCATGCTACTCATGCTTTTTACACCTTATAAGCAAAGCCATATGCGTCCATTACAGCAAAGAGTCTTGTATGCGGGGAAAATTCCATGTCAGCAGCTGAAAGGATATCCGTCCATATCCTGTCTTGTCATTGTTCTCACCTTTGGAGCATTTTCGATTCGGAGCATTATTCTCCCGAGTCGGCAGCTTCCTGAGTAAGCCCAACAATTTTTATCGTTGACATTACCGCTTAAAACTTCTTTGCCGCCAAGCCATAACTTGCAGACACACCCTTTTTCAAGGTCTATATCACCGCTTCTTGATATAGGCTCTGCTTAATGTGCAGATATATGTTATACTTTTTGGCGGCACCAATGTAGAGCCGCCCCCCTTTTGTATAGCATATTATCGGCGTTGAAGTAACATCATTCGCTATTGCCGTCTGCTGTTCTGCTTTCAAGTCACATACCAGTAAAGGCAAAAGCACGATAGCATAAGAAACATTCTGAATAAATGCAGTTTCTGCGGCTGAGATCATCATCTTTCACTTTTTGCGAAAGTACTATTTTATGGCGATCTGTTTTCGCATTTTAAAACTGAGACCAGTAAAAATGTTATACCTTATTATAACACGCTCTCAACTCATTGTAAAGTGACTATAATAAAAAAGTTGGCATTTTTGATAAAAATTGTGTAAAACAGCAACCAAATCAGTGTAAATAGCAAATTTCAAAGGAAACAGTTTATTATTTATTTAAAATTTGTTCATGTAGTTTATACTGCTTGTATTTTGCAAAAAGCATTAAACTTTTCGATTGGATTATTTGCAATTATACTGCAATAGTGCTGTAATTTTGGTTGAACCAATTGTTTCTCCACATTACACAAATACATATTTCAGGCAAAAAAAGCTGACTCCGCAGCGGTTACGGAGCCAGCCTCATGCTATTTTTTAGTTAACGCCCCACAAAGATCGTACTGAAGATGCACAGTCAGATTTTTCGGCAGATCGTATAGAAACGACGTATCTCTATGCAAAGCCGTCAGGTGCGCTTTGCGAGGTGTAGCCTTAATTCTTATAAGGAAGTTCAGTAATGATATTCAGCAAATACTTCTGAATAGTTCCCGCATCTTCGGTAGTCATACCGTTATTGCCGATAACATCGGCATTTTTGATGCCCTGACCTGTAATGTGGCTCTTTTCCGATCCGTTAAGACCGTACTTGTTAGGATTTGCAAGTGCCTGCATTATCATTACCACATCTGCGAAATCTACTCCGCCGTCACAGTTAGAATCGCCTGCAAGGCTCACCTCAGGCTCGGTAACATTCTCCTCAAATACTATTCTCGAATTTTTGAGGAACTTGTCATCGCTTGGCTTTTCGACCTTTTCCCACTCGTCCTTAGTACCATAGAATGTTATTGTAGCACCTGAGGTAATATCTGCAAATGCATAACCGTCGATAGATTTAAGCTTGTTTGAAATTTTCAGGTCTGTCAGCTTATTACAGTTGCAAAACGCCATGCTATCAATAGATTCCGCCCCCTTTGCCTCGACTGATGTAAGATTTTCGCAGTAGAAGAAAACGTTGTCGCATATCTTGTTCACGCCCGAAGGGAATACAACAGAAGTTACCTTTGAGTTGCGCGCAAATGCACTTGATGCCACATACTTGACATCTGACGGTATTTCCACCTTGCCCGAGCAGTTCTGTGCATCTATGAGTGCGCCGTTGACGATGACCATATCGCTCTTGCTGCGCTGCGCTTTCAGCCACGGAGTACTTTCAAATACGAAGGAATTGAACTCTATCACACGATCGGGGAAATTCACCTCAGAAAGTGATGAGCACATCTCAAACGCACGTATACCGATCTTTTCCACGCTGTCAGGAATAGTTACGGAGGTAAGATCGCTGCACATACAGAATGCCCAGTTTCCGATTTCCTTTACGCTGTCAGGTATCTTTACGCTTTTGATATTGGTGAGCTGCAATGCGTACATACCTATCACAGTTACAGGCAGACCGCCTATCGTTCCGGGTATCTCAACAGAAGTAGCCGACGAATCACAGCCGCTTATCTCTACATGATCCGAATACTTCTTATAAGAAAGCGGGCCTTCCTTTCCCTGAGTGTAAGCCTCTTCAGCATAAGCTGTCATCGGAACTGCCGAAAATGCACCCTTCTGTACAGTCAGCGACATTCCTGCTGTCAGTACTACAGCCGAGACAAACGCCGTAAATTTTAACATTTTACTTTTGTTCATAATTGACCCTCCCAGTTATTATGATTATATTTTGGTAACACCTCACAAAGATAATGCGGTGTTGCCTTTAATTGACAGCTAAAAGCCTGCCCAGTATATTGATACCGAACAGGCTATGAAATAGCGTGTCAATAATAAGCTCTCCGAGTTATCCGAGTATGTCGGGTACTTTATCACATATCGAAATTTATGTCGTATTTCTCTTTATCAAGCCTTTTTTCAAATTCCTCAACAGGTAAAGGCTTATCGAAAAGATATCCCTGAACAAGTTCGCAATTATGCTCTCTCAGCAATGCAAGCTGTGCAGCAGTTTCAACACCCTCGGCAATACACTCAAATCCAAGCTCAGATGCAAGCGAAACAATGAATCTGAGCATAACGCTCCTTTTGCTGCTGTCGTTCTCATCGTCCTCAGGCAGGAATATCCTGTCTATCTTCATAGTGTTCCACGGAACTATACGAAGCAGGTTCAAGGATGAATATCCCATTCCGAAATCGTCTACAGATGTGACTATATTCTGTCTCTGAAGCCCTTCAACAACACGTTTCAGGTCTTTGAACTCCACATCGGTAGTAGTTTCGACGAGTTCGATCTCAATGTACTCATGCGGAACATTATAACGGTCAATGATCTCAATGATATTATCAAGCAGATCGGGATTAGTCATATGCCTTCGTGACAGATTTACCGAAACACGAACGACCTTCCTGCCCTCATCGAGCCATTTACGTATATACCTGCAAACCAGTTCAAGTATATAGAAGTCAAGCTGACATATCTCATTAGTCTCTTCCAGAACAGGGATAAACTTATTAGGCGGAATGATCTCGCCGTTATGAAACCAGCGGCAGAGCGCTTCTGCGCCGACAAGTTCACCTGTGTTGATATTCACCTTTGGCTGGAAGAAAGCACATATCTCTCCGATCTTTATTGATTTCGGCAGCATTTTATGTATACGCTTTGAATGTTCCTTATCAGCCATTATCGTTTCCGAAAAGAACACTATACTACCATGCGAACCGTTTCTTGCAGCTTCTTCGGTATACATGATACGGCTCATGATATCGCTCGGTGCTCTCATGACGAAGCCCTCTGTCATGTTGAGTATCCCTGCATAAGACGAAACAGGAACGGTATTCCCGTTTTCATCATAAGGGATATCAGCTTCCTTAAAGAAATCGATCAGCCTGTCAAGCTCCGAAGTTCTGCAAATGCAAACAAAATCGTCCTTGCCAAGGCGGACTGCAATGCCGTCTTCCCCTATTATCCTCATTACGGCATAATAATGATTCCGCAGAACACAGTCCCCTGCTTTTCTGCCGTATTCCTCATTTACCAGTGCAAAATGCTTCAGATTATAGCCGATCGCCGACATTCCCACAAGGTCACCGGGCTTTGATTTGGCTGAAAGGTATTTTATCAGGCTTCGGATATTATAGATTCCAAGATCATCATAATAAACGAATTCCTCAACCATATCCTGCAAACGATTACGACTGATAAATGCGATAGCTGTCCGCATGGTAAGATCTACCTTGAATAATTCCTTTTCGGTCAGCGGCACTTCATCCTCCGTCATATAAACGGTCATTGTCGTTACAGCTTGCAACCGCGTTACAAAGCGAACAGTATGTACAGGCTTACCTGCTTTTCCCGTATCATAGCTTACCATCGTTTCGCCGATGCCGTTTCTCTCATCCTGAGAATTACGATAGAAATTGGTAACTCCCTTTGAAAGGCGGAACATAGCAGCTATTTCGTTGAGAAGAGATTCTATACGAGAAATATCAGGTTTCTGATTTACGATTTGCGTCAATGAAGAAAGCTGTTCATAAAGTCTGTAGAATTGCAATTCACGTTCTAAATCCATGATGATCCCCCCATTTCAACATAACTATGAACGCTCGTGCTTATATTTTTCATAGAAAAAAAACATATGCTGATCCATACATAATACAGATCTGAATAACAGATAATATTAAGGCAACACCGCACAAAGACCGCTTAACGACTTTGTACTAAATCTGCTTGCATATTTTCCGTCATCTTGCACATAAATCTCTTGACATACGACAGTATGCCTGCAAGATTTCTATACAATCTGACGAAAAATCTGTCGGCGCATCTTTAGCACAATCTCTGTGCGGTGTTGCCTTAACTCTATACATATAAATTGTAACATTTTTATTCTTTTTCTTCAAGCTTAAAATGTAAAATTAATACTACCGTCGTTGATTTTGGAGCTTTGTACAATCAAAAGCAAGCTTAATTGTAGAATATGTGCATAAGCGACTCTTGCAAACCGTCTGTCCCTCAAAACAACATAAGGACTGTGCCTTTTTACAACTCGGCACAGTCCTTTATTATCCGTTATTTTGTTAAACTTTAAGGAAGCACTTCTAATAGAACGTGCGACGTTGCCTTAATTACTGATTTTCAGCAATTCTTTTCGCAAAAGAACATGATCGAAAATATCCGCCGACTTATCTCTGTTCATATCCGCAAGCCCGAACTGCACCTTTGAAAGTCTTTCAGTACCATGCAGATACTTGCTCATAAGCAAGAGATCGGCAGTATTAAGCGCTTCGTCCATATTCAGATCGCCCTGCCTGAACTCTGTCTTTTTGAAATTGCAGACCAGTGTCACGGCTTTTCCTGCGGTAACTGTTATGGAAGGCGAATCAGAACCAACAGCTCCCGACCAGCCTGCAAAAGTATATCCCTCAGAGGGCTTTGCTGTAAGAGTTACCTGCTTTCCGTTTTCAAAAGTTCCCGTCCAGACATTGCCTGAAAATGCAATATCAGACGAATCCAACATAATCTCACCGCTTCCCTGCCTTGTAACGGTTATATTCGCGCTGTTATTTGGGATTCCGAGATAGTTCTGCATATCCTCGACCGCATATTCCGCGCGTCTGCTGAAGAAGGTGCGCATTTTCTCCAGTTCGCTGTGATAATAGTTCTTCTGCTGTGCAGCAAATATGTTATAACCTACATTAGGTCTGCCGCTGTTCCAGCGCCATGCGGTCATAGTGATATAGTCCATAAACCTGTTTTCTTCGTCGTCAAGCTCTGCTCTCATCTTTGAAGGCTCAAACACCGAATATGCGTAGGAACAGAACCTGTCTGCGAATTTCTGTTTGAATTCGGCATTTTCAAGGAGTCCGACGAATATCGAGGTCGGCAAGCCTTTTTTCGCTCCGTCCATTTTGCGGAAGCTGTCATACTGATAGCCTTCAACTCCTCCGAAGTTCTCGTAGGTCAGTCCGACGGAATAGTCAAAATCAAACGAACCGCAGCGCCACTTGCCGTCGCTGTATGTATTGCCGTCGATAGCTTCTCCCTTATTCTTCCACATCAGGTAATTGTAGTTAGGCCAGTCCCATGTACCAAGATACAGCCCTGCACAGTAACAGTCGATAAGGCTGTCAACATCGACCTTTGAAGTGACATAGGCATAGTTATCGGACGATGACATATCATGCTTCTTACAGTATTCGCCCAGAAGCTTCAGCTCCTCATAATCATCGGCTGTTCCCTCTTCAAGCTCGCCGTTTTTGACCATAGCGACATTCTCGGCAGGGATACCGTAATTAGACTGTATGAAGTAGTCAGAGGATTTTTCGATGATCTCGTACATTCCCCACAGCTCGCCGTCAATAAAGAGCATACATCTGTCGCTGTCATAGGTAGCCAGATCAGGGCGGTCACGCAATGCGGAATGCACCACACGCTCTCTCATTCGGTCCGACCACGCAACTGCTCTGAGGCTGAACGAATCATAACGGTCTATGACATCTCCGTCGATAACTGAACGATTATCGTCAAGCAGCTTGTGATCGAGCTTAGAATCGCCGTATTCGCTCCTTGCATAGATATTGAAGCTCTTTGTCTGACCGTTTCTTGTTGAAGCGCCCTTTATGCGTATGCCCATTTTCTGAGTAAATCCGAGAGCACCGTCCCTGAAATATGTGATATCAGCCTCACGCTCCCATTCCTTGCCCTTTGAGAAGAAATTAGCAACATTATCCGTATCCCATTCGCTTTTTCTCGGGTCATACTTAGCACTTTTCTTCCAGTCGAGGTACTGCTGTCCGACAACATATATTCCCTTATCCTTATCAAAAAGATTATCAGGATCGGTAACAAGCGAGATTACGGGTATTCCCGAATAATACGCAAGCTTTTCACTGCTCATGACGAAAAAAGTTTTTGTGACAACGCGGCTGAAAGTTCCGTCACCTGATCTTGCCGCAGCTCTTACTACAGTAGCCTTGTCGAATTTTTCGGGATTGGCAAAATATCTCTGATGTATCGTTATAGAGTAAGGACTGTTGTCCTCATGCTGATACTTGCTGTAAACATTCTCGTCTGCGCTCCTGTCATACATAGGTATAGTTCCGTTGCAAACCTTTGCAGTATTGGAAGTTGTCGGGTCAGAGCCGTCAAGAGTGTAGTATATCTCGTCCTTCGCACTTATGGAAAGCTCCTTAACATTGTTCACGTTGTAGAAGCCTGATTCCAGTGAAAAAACAGGCTCGGAAACAACTGAACGGTTTGCGGAAGCAGGAGTCGGGCTCATGACCGAAAAGCTTTCCCCTGCTGTACGGCCGTATGTTGAATCCTCCGCAAGTGCAGGTACGACCAGTCTTTGCAGTTCATTTCCGTCAGGTGCGGAAAGAATAAGCGTTTCACCTGATTTACTGAGACTGAACCCCGTGTTCGGTTCAGTTAGCCCGACACCGTCCTTATTGGCAACTATGAGCAGATACTCTCCTTTTCTGATGACAGTCCCCGACGGAAACACGTACTTCATCGGCACATCAATGCTGTCCGACAAGCCGTATCCTTCAAGACTTATATCGTTCTCTCCGCCGTTATACAGCTCTATCCAGTCTGAAGCTCTGCCGAGGCTGTCTGTGAAGCATTGTTTGTTCTGGGTACAGACCTCGTTTATGCAAAGTCCGTCCGCATTCTGCTCTGCCATTACAGTCGGCAAATCACAGTGTATTGCAGCAGTCATCAGGAGCGCAGTTGCAAAGCTCACTATCCTTCTGCCATATTTCATAAAAAATACCCCTCTCCGTATTCAATGATATACTTATTATAGTATTTTTTGCCCTGTGATTCAATGTTTTTTGTGTGATAGCAGCAGCAGAAATTTCGGCTTTATTTTTGGTGATGCTGTATAGTTATAACTTATGAAAAAGCCCATAGCACCGCCAGAAAACATATTCATTGTAAATAAGTATTTTATTTTGCTTCGGGGTATTTATGAACTTATAAAAAAGCGGCACATAAAGTGCCGCCCGATTATTATTCATAGAAAAAGTCACTACCAATAAGTGGTATCAAATAATTAGCATCTATAAGCTTTGTATTATGATAGAGGAACTTAACATAGTCCTGTACAGCTTCGTTTTTCTTGATATAAGCTACATCACCCGATGAGAATATACCATAAGCTTCAGGTTTGCCTGTATCGTCTGCACCTATAATATACAGTGTTTTATTTCCCACATCGTATGAAATCTGTTTACTGATAATTTCTTTATCCTCGTAATAGTTATTCAGATTTGCTGACATCTCTTTTGTCTTTTCAAACACTTCAGGCTTCAATGCCGACTCTTCAACTTCTGCATTCTCATTATTCATGAGATCTAAAAGTGCTCCATACCAGTTGTAATCGCTGAAGCTGAACAATTTGTCATACAGATTGGTTTTGCCGTATTTCTCCATTGTATTGTAATTCAAAGTATATGATTTACCATCTCCTGTGTAAATAGTCATATACTGATAATGAACACAGTCCAATGAGGTATAATTATCATATAATGATAAAAGCATCGGCCCTTTCTCATCAAAAGTATACTTTTTCGGTGCAACATCACTGCTAAGCAGCATCTTTCTTATCTTAACAAGGTCAAACACATCAATAACTCCGTCGCAGTTTACATCAGCGTTCTTTGAATTAGAAAGGTTGAATTTACCGATAAGGTACTTTTGCAGCAGTACCACATCAGCTAAACTAAATTTTTTGTCATAATTGCAATCACCGAGCAATACTTCGTCAAGCTCATTTTCACTTATCTCTGTAACATTCACATCATCATCAAAGCGGAAATATTTGACTATCTTTTCATGTTTCTCCTCAGGTTCAAAATCTCTGCCCTTGGTAAATGTCAAGGTCATAGTTCCGTCAATGCCGCTTTCATATGTAGAGACCTTTGCGTACTCGCCGCCGTCAAGAGACTCTATCTGTGGATCGCTGAAAATATAAGTTTCTTCGTAGATATTTTCGATTCCTGATGTTTTTACCTTTGATGAATAGCCTGTTCCGAAATTGCCGATATCACAGCAAGCGATAAACTTATCACGCGATGATATCGTTCCGAACTCTTCTTTGTACTGCTTGGCTTCAGCCAGACAGTCAGGCAGCCATGCGAATTTATCAGTTTCTTCGATCACGCCGTTCTCGTCAGTAGTGAAGCTGTACAACCAATCGCTCAACTGGTCTATTTCATCGTTATCCTGATTTTCCCATAACATTCTGAATTCATCTGTCGGGTCTGGTTTGAATATTTTTACACTGTAGGTATAATCGATGTTTCCGTCTGCAAGCTCGAACGTCCTGTCTAAGTAAGGTATGGATACTTTATTGCGTGAATAGCCGGCAACGAATTGTCTGTAAACACTTTCGCCTCCATACATTTTGTGGATACAGCATACAAAGCCGTCCTCGATGTGTGTTGCGCCATATTTTCTTTCAAATTCCATAGAGCTTTCAAAATCGGTAGGTATCCACTCGGGAAGCTCGTTTTCAAAGCTGCATTCTCCGTTTGCGCAATGTGCCGTTGCGGACGCGGTCATGCCGACAATGTTCGATGGAACGATCAATAATGTCGCTGTGATGATGCTAAGTAGTTGTTTGTAATTTTTCATAAGTATGCCCTCCCATTTGAGATCAATGTCTCATTTTTATTTATATATAAAGTATAACGTTTCTTGCGACAAAATGAGCAACAAACTATGTAAACTTTTTATGAACTTTTAGTAAACAAATTCCTTCAATAAAAAATGCGGTGAACTCTTATTCACCGCACAGTATTTCAATAAACTTAATTCATTAAGGGAACACCTTCTATTTCAAGGCGTTTCTTCTTCACGGTTATTTGGATCATTCCTTTGGCTCATAACTCTCAGGACTGTAGTGGATAACTCTTGTTCCGCCGTCCTCAAACTTGAACGGAACATAGAGAAGATCGCTCATAGCGTCCATAACAGCCTGCTGCTTATCGGGTGCAACATAGAAAACAAGGAAACCGCCGCCGCCTGCACCGAGAAGCTTTCCGCCAAGCGCTCCGGCAGCAATACCCTTCTCATACAATGCATCTATGCTGTTTGTAGTGATAGCGCCGCCTGTCTGCCTTTTTAGTCTCCATGTCTTGTCGAGAAGTCTGCCGAACTCGTCAAGATCTGAGTGCTTGTCCTCAAGAACTGCTTCTGCTTCGTCAACAAGCGCATACATCTGCTGAAGCTGCTTTATCTTCTCGTCATAGCCCGACTGATTAGCCTTCTGCATATCGCTGCTGAATCTCGTAAAGCCCGTAAAGAACATCATGAGATTATCATTGAGCTGCTTCTTGCGATCAGGGTGAATGATTATCGGTCTAACATCGTAAGTGCCGTCCTTGTTGAACTCAATGCGGTTCATACCTCCGAAGGCTGCGGCGATCTGATCCTGCCAGCCGCCTGCTTCCTCACACATTACTCGTTCAAGGTATATCGCTTCATCTGCAAGCTTTTTCTTGCTTGCATACTTTCCTTTCAGACAGTAGAAAGCATTGAGCATACCTACAGCAAATGAAGAGGAAGTTCCCAGACCCGAACGGGCAGGAAGATCTGCTTCATAAGTAAGACGGATCTCGTGCATATCAAGGAGCTTCATAGCATTCCTTACAGCAGGATGCTGGATATCGTCAACATTTGTCACACGCTCGGTCTTGGAGTAAGACAATTCAGTGCTGTAATCGAAAAATCTCGGCAAATGCCTTACATTCACGTAGCAGTATTTATCAAAAGTCGTGGAGAGAACAGCTCCGCCATACTCTCTGAAAAAGCTCTCCATATCTGTTCCGCCGCCGAAAAAGGACATTCTGAAAGGTGTTTTTGTAATTATCATTTATATATTTCTCCTCATTTATTCTTATTTATTCAGCGTCGCCGAAGAACTTATCCTCCAGCATCAGGCACCAGCAATGATAAACAGGCAGGTGGAGCTCCTGTATCATATAAGTCTCGGTCTCAGGCACTTTGACCGTAACATCAGCCAGCTTTTCGAGCTTATTCTCCTTGTGTCCTGTAAGACCGATGACTTTAAGTCCCTTAGCCTTTGCGGTCACAGCCGCATAGAGGACATTCTTACTGTTACCGGATGTTGATATACCGAGGAAAATATCCCCCTCACAGCCGAAACCGTTGACCTGCTGTGCAAAGCAGAGAAGCGGCTCAACATCATTCATATACGCTGTTGTCAGCGCAGGATGACCGTCAAGTGCAATAGCAGGAAGAGCTCCCTGAAGGTTCTTGCCGAGCACCTCGCCCATTTCAGCGTCGACCGTCATGAGCTTTTCGCACATCTCGGAAGAAAGGTGACGAGGCAGCTTAAAGCCCTTCATAAGCTCGCCGACTATGTGTTCGGAATCGGCAGCAGAACCGCCGTTTCCTGCAACGAGAAGCTTTCCGCCGTTTATGTAGGACTCCTCCATCAGAAGGTATGCATTTATCAGGTCTTCCCTGCATTCTGCCAGTAAAGGATACCTTTCGATAAGCAGATCAATGTGTTTTTCAAGGCGCTTTTCCAATGTTCTCATAACCAAACTTCCTTATATTATTTCTTCTATTATTTCAAGCAGCGAATCCGCTGTTTTTTCCTGACCAAAGTTATCTTTTCCGATCAATGCGGTGCGGCAGCCTGCATTTTTTCCTGCTTTTATATCGTTTTCGCCGTCGCCTATCATCCATGAAGCTTTTAAATCGATATTCAAGTCATTTGCTGCCTGTATCAGCATTCCCGGCTTTGGCTTGCGGCATTCGCAGTCGAACTTCAATTCGGGTATCTCTCCCTCGTAACCCTTGTGAGGGTGATGCGGACAGTAATAAAGAGCATCGATATATGCGCCTTCTTTTCCGAGAAGAGTCTCCATTTTATTGTGAATAAGCTCCAGTTCAGGAACTGTGACCTCTCCTCTTGCAATAACGGGCTGATTTGTCACAACAACGCACAGATAACCCGACTCATTGATCTTTCTGACAGCCTCCGCAACATCGGGAAGCAGTTCAAGATCATTGATATTTCTCAGGAAACCGACATACTTATTTATAGTGCCGTCTCTGTCGAGGAATATTGCTTTCTGCGGCTGAGAGAGGTTTTTAGCCTTTACCACGCCGTTCTGAAAATCACGCGAAACAGAGCGATAACGCTCGGGAGTTCCCATATCCTTGACATATTCAGGACTGTCATAAGCTATCATTTTACCTGTTCCGCACAGAGGCTTGAGTATCTGTCGGTCAAGATCTACCTTGACTGTTTTACCGTTGATCTCCATACCGACGGTATCGCCGTCAATGCCGCTCATATCAAGTACCTTCGGGTCGATCACATGGAGTCCTGCATTGACACGGTTTTTATAGTAAAGGGGACGCTCGTCCTCTTTGGCAAGCCATGACTCCACACAATGCTTCTCATCAGCGATTATCAAGCCGCTGTCATAAGGGTGAGAATTCGGGTGTGTAAACAATGTGACAAGAGCATCATGTGTGCGGTGATACTCTGCCATACGGTTGAAATCAACATCAAAAACAGCGTCTGCATTGAGAAGAAGAAAAGCCTCTGTTCCCAGCTTTTCCCTCAGCCTGAACAATGCCCCTGCATTGCCGAGTGGAGTTTCTTCCACAAAGTAATCGATTTTTACTCCGAATTTGCTGCCGTCGCCGAAATATCCCATTATCTTGTCTGCCATGTGAGAGACTGTGAGTATCATCTCGGTAAAGCCCTGTTTTCTCAGACCTTCTATCTCCCATTCAAGCACAGGCTTCTCTGTGCCGTCAGCAGCCTTTATCGGTATCAGCGGTTTCGGTATATCCGGAAAAAGCTCAGATATTCTTGTTCCCTTGCCGCCTGCCATAATTACTGTTTTCAATGTATCAACTCCAACATAATAAATATAAAAGCCAAAGGCGAAATGTTTTACTTAATTATCTGTGGCAATAATACTTTTTGCCGTTTAACATTATATCACATAAGTATGCTTTGTGTCAACAATCGGCAAAGGTCAGACAGTGCTGAAATCCTGTGCTCGGATTGACATTTCTGCGATATAAGACTATAATAAAGAAGTATTAAAAATGCTCAAAGATATAAAGAGGAAGATGATAATGAAAAACATCACATCGAAAAAGTATAATATATCATTGTCGTTATTGGCTGTAGTATTATCCGTTTATATAGGTTTTGTGCTACAGATAGCTTTCATTCCGTTTACAGCGATACTGATCCACGTTTTCATAGACATGGCATCAATTATAGCATTGTTCCTGATACCTAAGCCTTTCTTCAAGTCTCAAAACTGGTTCTACAAGCTTATCTTTTCCGCAGTATACTGCATTGCAATGTATCTTGGAACTGCCGATTATGTTCAGTTCTGCACTGCAAACAGCAAATATGACATCATACGGTGGCTTATACTGTGGGGGACTCCCGTATTGATACACTATGCTTTTTGCGGCATTGATAAATTACTGACAAATAGCTATAAACAGGGCAAGAGAGCGGGGCGGATATGGAAAAGCTGGACTGTATGCTATTCACCTCTGCATAGGACAGAAAAAAAGAAAAATAAATTCCGCATCGCAAATCTGCCTGACATCGTTTTGTTCTTTGCTGCTACCCTGCTCATAGCAACTACACTATATCTCAAAGTACAGTTTCCCGACACTGAGCTTAGCGTTATCCTGTTCACGCTGAAATTCGTTCAGGGCAGCATTGCCATAGAAATCATAAGGATAATCGCCATTTTTGTCGCTATGATATTGTTTTTCAATATCTTATTCATTGCAGGAAATATCCGCAATAACGGCTTGGAAAAATTTGAACTTCAAAGCCCTGACAAATCAGAATCCTTCGTTATGAACAGATCAGAGCTTGAAAAGGGCATATTGAAAAAGCTGCCGCTGATAATGCTTCTTGCAGGATCGGTAATATTCCTCATGGATCAGGTCGATCTTGTCAATTACGTTATCAAGCAGAATACCTCTTCGACCATTTATGAGGACTATTATGTCAAGCCCGATATGCAATTACTGACATTTCCCGAGAAGAAAAAGAATCTGATCTACATATCGGCAGAAAGTATGGAAAATTCTTTCACTTCATTTGAAAACGGCGGCATTCAGACCACCGATCATATCCCTAATCTTACGAAGCTCGCCTCTGATAATATCAATTTCTCCAACAATGGAGGATTAGGCGGAGCATCTGTATTTTACCCGTCAGTAAGCTACACTATCGGATCGTGTGTCGCACAGACATCAGGTATCTCGTTTCCGCCGTACTTAAACAACATAATCAACACGAATACTCCGGGAAGTGCCCTTCTGCCTTCAGCTGTAAAGCTCGAAAATATCCTCAGTGACGCGGGATATAATCAGCTGTTCATGAAAAGCGAAAGATCCACATTTGCAGGCTTTGATCTTTATTACGGACACGCAAAGAATGCAAGACTATTTGACTATGACGATGCATTAAATGAAGGCTATATCCCAAAAGATTACTGCGAACACTGGGGATTTGAGGACATAACGCTCTTCAGGCTCTCGAAAGAGTTTATCTCAGAGCTTTCTCAGAAAGACGAGCCTTTTGCAGTTACTATCTTTACTCTTGACACTCATATGCCTGAAGGCGGATTCAGATGTAAGTTGTGCGATCCGAATGTTGCCGATAACCGTACAGCTACAATAGAATGCTCAGACAGGCAGATAAGCGATTTCGTCAAGTGGGTGCAGGAACAACCATTCGCAGATGATACGGTCATAATAATCTACGGAGATCACCTTTCACCTATAGAATCACGTCCTTTATTCAGGAAAATGCCGTCGGATTACGTCCGCACAACATATAACTGCATGATAAACACACAGAAAACTCCTGTAACCGAAAAGAACAGAAAATTCACATCTATGGATATGTTCCCGACTATACTTTCAGCTTTAGGCGTAGAAATAGAAGGCGACCGCCTCGGACTCGGTACCGATCTTTTCTCAGCTACTCCAACTTTATGTGAAGAAATAGGACAGGAAAAATTTCTGGATCAGATCCAATCCAGCTCTAAATATTTCAACAGAGAATTCTGGAAAGTTGATCCATAACAAAGCAGCAAACCAATAAAATTGAAAGAAGGCGGCTTTTTGCCGCCTTCTTTCGTTATACAGCTGTTTTCAACAGCCTTTTCCGACTTGTTTAATTTGAGCCGTCATGACCTGCATCCAGCACAATTATCGGCTTTTCGCTGTCGAGTTCGGCAAGCGAAACAGGCAGCGCTCCGTTTTCAGTCCTCTCAGCAATACGCGATGCTCCGTACAATGCAAAAAGTGAACAGCTGCCAAGAAGTACTCCGCTTGTAATTTTTCTGCGAATTTTTTTCATAATAGTATCTCCTTCCGCTTTTATTGCTACTGAATGTTATTCGGAGGAGTCAACAATTATTACACATATAGACATCTGTGCGGATTTTCTTATCATGCAGCATCTTTTGCCGACTTTTCCCCACTGCTTTTGAGGGATCTCAGCAATAACGAGAATACAACCGCACCTATAAATATGAACATAATGGTCAGAAGCTTTACAGGTACGACATCGGTATTGTTTCTGATGCAGTACCAGCTTACGATAGCCGTGAGAGTAAATCCGAACAGTGTTCCGACGGTCATTATCTTGTTGTATTTCGCAACAAGTCCCCTCTCAGCATCTACTGAGCTTACATAATATCGGCTTCCTGCAAGGAATATTCCGTTGCCAAGTCCGCAGAAGCTTGCACATACAGCAAGCATTGCCGCATTACTGCTCTTGAACGTCAATATGATGATTATTGCAATAATGAATGATATCGGGGCAACAGTACGCAGCTGCCAGTTCTTCACGGCAGGAATGAATACGATAACGATAACGGATACGATCACCGTGCCTGCAAGGAAGTAGCTGCTTGTTTTAGTATAGTCCTCAACTTTAAGGAAATCCTTTACGAGATACGCAATAGACGGCGTAAGAGAATTGATCGCACAGAACATCATAAAGCTGTACAGCATTACCAGTTTGTCGTTTTTCTGCGTGGATACATCAGCCGTATGATGAGAAGCCGACTTCTTTTTGTTTGTAAGCTTGTTGAGCTTTCCGATCGACAACATTACGTATTCACGGCTGACAGGGAAAAAGCATAACAGAAGGAGAAGTATCGATATCACAATAAATATTATTCTCTGCTTTGACAGGAATGAATAAAGCAGCGGTCCGACAATGTAACCCATCATCTGATACGCTACCAGTATACGCACATTCTTCTCCTTTTCCTCAGGCGAGACATTTCCGCTCATGAACACATCAAAAATGTTATACATAAAGTTAAGGAAGAAACTGAAAGCACTGAAAATGATAATGTATACAACAGCATTCTTTACAAAGAACAAGGCGGTAAATGATGCGCTTATCACAAAAGTTACAGCCAGAGTCATAGTAATTTTTCTGCTTTTCGTCATTTCCGATTCCATATTCCGCCTGATAAGATTTGATGAAGCCATTATACCGAACATAGTGCATAACGTACTGAAAAAAAGCGCAAACGCAACAAATGTCTCTTTTTTAGCAGGATAATATTCGTCAAAGAAATTCTGTGTTACCAGATTTCGCATTTCTGCCAGAAAAACTGCCGTATAAAGATACATCAGATCACGTATGAGGAGTTTTTTCATACTTACCTGCCCTCCTTCTTCAGTCGGAAAAAGAGCTTGAATGCCATTCTGCAAACCTCAGCAGCTGCACCTGCTATCAGAGGTATCATAATAAGATCGAGAATATATATCGGGAATGAACCGATATGGAACAAAACAACAGGTCCGAAGATCAGGTTTATTATAGCGACCGTTATGTAAGTTACGTGTATCTCGAAAGGTCCGAATGGCGGGAACGGAAATTCATTGTATATCATGATGTAGTGCAAAGTGCAGAGCATATGTATTCCGTAGAGCGGAGCTCCGAACGCTGCAAATTCAAGGTGTCCGTAAGAAGAAAGACCGATGAACAGCAGTGTAAATGTACACACAAGGGTATCTGACATGATATCAAAAAATCCTCCGCGAAGCGACTTCTGATTTCTTGTTCGAGCCATATATCCGTCAAGATTATCACATACGATATGAACAAGCAAGCCAAGTATCGCAAGCAGGAAGAACCATTTTGAAAAAGTTCCGAGGAAAAAGCTCAATGAACCTATCAAGCCTGCGATGATACCGACAGTAGTCACAACATTCGGGTGTACAGTCTCAGGAATGAGATAAGCAAATTTGTACGTAAAGTCCGAGAATTTTCTCTCCATTACGCTCGGAACAGTTTTCAGCGGAGCATTTTCTGCACCTGACTGATCGGGTCTTATGCTGTCAGCAGCTTTCTTTGCTGCTTTCATTTGCTTCTTTTTTAGCTTTTCTTCTTTTTTATCATTACTCACGGTTATCTTCTCCTTTATCTATCAATTTATTCAGAACATTTTCGGCTTCTGACCAGTTTTTGATTCTTATTATACGCTCTGACACCACTTTTTGATTATACGGAGCATCAAAAAGCAGTACCGTTATCCCGTGCGCTGCAAGAGCAGCCGCAGTTTCAGGATTATCCTCTATCATTACATTTATTCTGTACTTTTTGCAGTATCTGAGTTTTTCATACGCCACATTCTTTTCTGCGCAAAAGATAAGTTTATCGTAATAAAAACGATTATTTTTCAGCCAGCGTTTAAGCATATTCCTGCTGTAACAGCCTGCAATCGAACGCGAAAGCGCGAATTTACGGGCAGTTATCTGGAATATGGTGTTTCCGCCTTTTTTCAGCTCGGAATACACCCTTGCCGCGCCCTTATACGGCGGATATTTTCTACAGTAATACGGGAAAAACCACCTGAGCCCGAATAACAACACAGGTATTCCGCTTACTCCGAAAATTTCCTCTATACTGTACCCCGAAGGATCTACAGGCTCTTTTCTGAAAAATTTGCCGCCATAATGCAGCATGAAACCTCTTGTATCCACAAGAACTCCGTCAACATCTATACCTATTCTCATCTTACTGCCGCTTCATTATGACACCTCAAAGCCTCTACAGCCTTACGCAGCTTAGCTGTAAGAGTTTCGGGGGTATCATCCTCCTGTGGAAAAATGGGTTTGCCGAATACTATTTTTAAGGTGTACCTCTTGTGAGCTCCGAAATCGTACAGCTTTGGCAAAGCTCTGTCAGCAGGGTATATCTGATATGCACCCTTGATGAAAACAGGCACGAGCGGAACTCCCGTATCTATCGAAAGACTTGCAACGCCCTTCTTGAAAACGCCCATTTTACCGTTTCTGGTACGTGTTCCCTCAGGGTGTACAAGGAACTGGGTATCGGACTTTTTCAGCACCTTCATTGCCTGTTCAAGAGCAGGAGCAGGATTGCCGCTGCGGTCTGTAGGTATACCGCCGAGCATACGTATCATAGTCCTTGATATCCTGTGATCGAGATGCTCCTGTTTTGCGAGACAAGCCATGCGCAGACACTCGAGATGACCTTTCAGAGCAGTGAATACCCACAAGCCGTCAAGGTGGCTCTCATGGTTGGGGCAGAATATATAATGTCCGTCGGGACTGATATTCTCCGCACCGACAGTTTCGATATTGTAAAGCTTTTGTGAAAGCATCATGAGCGCTTTCAGGATCAGGATATCCGATCCGCGCCTTGCAAGAGGATATCTTCTGACATCTGTAGAGCTGCTCTTTACGCTATTCAAAGATGCGCTGTCACTGTTTGAAACGATATCCGCAAGGTCTTTGACAGTAACGACATTTCCGATGCGTTCCATAAGGTCGATATCGTACTCTGTCTGCAATTCCGAGCAAACCTCAAACATAGTTACGGAATCTATACACAGATCGTCAGAGAGCTGTGAATCGGGCGTGATATCAACATCATCTGGGACATATTTACTGAGTATCTCACATACGCTTCCGATAATACTGTTGCTTTGAACCTTCACCGAAGGTCTTGCTATCACCTGTATTTCGTGAGAATTTCCCTCTGTATTGTTTCTACAGCTGTTTTCCTTAGCGATCTTGCTAAGCTTGAAACGCTGTATCTTTCCGAGAGACGTCTGTGGAATTTCTGGAATAAACATGATATCCGCAACTCTGTACAGGCTGCTCTCAGCGGAACGCTTTTGCAGCTTTTCTTTCAGCTCCTCAGCCTTTTTGGGCGGGATATTTCCAGATTCTACGAAAAGCACAAGATGCTCTGTGTTCATATAGTCATCTGCGACACCGCATGAAGCAACTCTTATGTCGCCGCACATTTCCTGATAATACTTGTCCACATCGGGTGCAGAGACTTTGTTTCCGTTGCTGAGCTGAACAGTCTCCTTGCGTCTGCCTTTTATGTATAGATAGCCATCATTGTCGATATAGCCGAGGTCACCTGTTTTAAGGTATCCGTCAGGCGTAAAAGCATTGCAGGTGCTTTCGGGATCGCGGAAATAACCATTCATTAGCAGCGCCGATCTTACGAGTATCTCTTCATCTTCGATACGCACATCGATGAAGGGGAATTGTTTTACATTTCCGACTCCCCTGTCAGGGTACTTTTCTCTTAACGATGAAGCGGATATCGGAAAAGAAGCCTCTGTAGAGCCGTAAACATTGAGGAAATCTAATCCGAGGTCAAGAAAAAAGTGTATGGTATCGATATCGCACGGTGCTGCACCGCAGCCCATTACTTTTATTCTGTCACCGAAGGCAGGAGCATAAAACGGTTTTGTGAGCCAGCGCATTTTTATTCCCGTGTGCCTGCGGACATAGGAAGAAACTCCCTTGCAGACCGAAAATGCAGCTCTTACAGGGAGAGACTTTTTCGCGATCTCAGCCTTGATTTTCTTGTGTATAGTCTCATATACCTTTGGTATCATGACCATATGCGTAGGCTTGTAGACCTGAAGTCCGAGAGTAAGTCCTGCCGCCGTAAGCTCGGGTACAAATCCCATTTCAGCTCCGAGTATCAGGTTTATATGAAGCATCATAAAGCCTGCAACGTGTGACAGCGGCAATATATGCAGGAAGTGCGGTGAGCTGTCGCAGTATCGTCCGTAAACTGCACCTGCTTTCTGTGCATAGAAAACAGACTGATAAGTGACCTCAACGCCCTTGACATTGCCCGTAGTACCTGACGAAAAAAGTATCGCAATAACGTCTTTTTTGCCTGCAAGCTGCGGTTTCCTTTGCAAGCTCAGTCCTTTGTTCAGCCGAATCATTGGTGACTGTCCCGTTATCTGACGGAATACGGGCACGGTCGTTTTCAGCGAATTTCCGATATTACCGAAAAATTCCTCGTTTACGATAACAGCTGAGGGCATGGTAAGATCAAGAAGCCGCTCCTGCTCCTCTTTCGGAAGCGAAACATCAGGTATGACCGCAGTATACCCGAGATACGCAAGTGCCAACAATGTGACCGCCATATCTGCCGACGGTCTTGCAAGAACAGCCACACGTTCACCCTTGCGGATATTCTGACGCTCAAGAACACATTTTATGTGTTCAGTCATTTTTTTCAGTTTTCTGTACGAATACTTACGTTGTTCGTGTTCATTGATACAATTTACCATAGCAGGCTTACCGGAGTATCTGTCGAACACTCTGTCCAAAGTCCTGTGATAATCCTGCTGGCTGTAATGTTTCATTTAAAGTCCCCCTGTGATAATATAATGTGTCCTCAAAAGCCGCCTTACAAAGAATAAAGATCAAGAAAGTCCTTAGTATCGACGATACCGTAGTCTTCATATCTGAACTCGTTTTTCTCTGTTCGGATACCATTGTACCAGTCCAGCACTCTTTCAAGGTTCGGCACATCTGCTCCTGCAAAGTGAGCTATCTGCACTATCACCGATAAACCGTATGAAAAATCCGCCGTGAAGTACCTCGAATGAAGATCGGGGATAAGTCCCTCCGCAGTCTGAACAGACGGCGTTTTCAAGCCCTTGAAAGCTTTGATGCTCCGTATCTTTTCGGTGAGCTTGTGCGGAGTATCGCTTTCATAGTGCTCTTTCAGCGACTTTACATACGACAGGTCAAACATTGGCAAGGCACGGCATATCTTCTGTATCTCCTCATCGCATTCAAAAAGCAGCTCTGACGACTCGTCGCTCCATTCCTCATAGAAAAGCGGAAGGCTGTCATATGTCACACCGTCGCTGTAGTCCCTGAAAATGGTCATAAGACGAGTTGTATGGAGCACAGGATTTGAAGGCGTCATAGTGAGATTGAGTATCGACGGCACGGCTGTGCATGGGATATCGAATATACCGCCCACAAATGAAGCGCACCTCTCCGCCTCGGAAGCAGGAAGCGATGCAACGCTCAACATTGGTCTGTAGCCGACAGAACGCACCACACTTCCCTTTTCAACAAGCCGCGCAACAGCAGGAACTCTTTCTATGCAAAAGAAGGTATCGCCTCTTTCGATACACTTCCTGAACGCACATTCGCTGCCGCCGTTTCCTGGAACAACTCCTATCGCGGTTCCTTTTTTGCAGTGAGCGTACACATCGTCAGCAGCCTTTTTCATGTGATTCGACGGAAAAGTAACAAATACCGCATCAGCATCGGAAAGAGCCTTCTCCGCATCGTCTGTCGCACATACGATGTCGCCCTCGTGAGTCACATCATCATTCTCATCAACTATCCTGAGCCGCTTTCCAAAGACTTCGGGCGTTGAAGTGTATATCGTTACCGAATGTCCCTTCTGAGCGCAGTGTACCGCAAACTGAGTACCGATATTTCCGCCGCCGATAATTGTAATATTCATATCACTTCACCTGCAATTCTGCTTTCAGAGCCTTCGTCAGCCTGTCGTTATCATCTTCATTTCTTATGGCGATACGCACATATTCTCCGTTTTTCATTTTCTTGGAGAGGTCTTTTATAAGTATCGAGTGCCTGACGAAAAGCTCCTTTGTGAGCTGTGCAGCAGAGATGCCGCCGATAAGCTCTGCTGTGAAATAATTAGCCTGTGAGCTTATGACACGAAGTCCTTCGATATCATTGAGAGCAGCCTCAAAGCGTTTGCGCTCAATGCGGAACTTTTCAAGAGCTTTTTCGTAGTCCTTGTTGTATTTTTCGGCTATCTGCATATAGAATTCTGCAAACGAATTGATATTCCAGATAGAAACATCCTTCTTCATCAGGGCGATCATCTCGGTATTTCCTGAAGCGAGTATTCCGAGTCTCAGCCCCGGAACTCCATAGGATTTGGAAATACTCTTCATAACGAACAAATGGCTGTTGCTGTTCAGGATATCCTGTTTTATAAGCGTTGGATCAGGCTCGTCCGCAAAATCCACGAACGATTCATCGATAACGAGCTTTATTCCTCTGTCTGCCGACCATTCTATGAGTTTGAGAAGGCCACTTTTCGGGATATAGTTTCCAGATGGATTATCGGGATTCACGATAACAAGGTTAGCAATGCCCTTATCCTCAAAAAAGCTTATTATATCATCGGCAGTATATGAAAAGTCCTTATTATCGGGATAAAACGACACCGAATCCTCTGTGTCATACCTGTTTGGATATTCCTCGAACGTAGGGCGTATAAATCCGCTTTTGCCGCCGATATGCTCCATAAGCGACTTTATAAGCTCAGCCGCACCGTTTCCGACTATCACGTTCTCCTTCTCTATGCCGAAATTTTTCGCAGCAAGCAGCGAATTCACATTCATTCCCGACGGATACTGTGTAATGAGCTTCTCAAAGCTTGCCTTTATTTCGTCAATAAGCTTCTGCGGCGGGAAATACGGATTGACCAGATAGCAGAAATCCAGAACCTGCGGATATCTCCAGTAGCCGCCGTATCTTGCCTGCATAAGGCTTACTCTTGTATCGCTGTCAGGTGCGAACATTGATGCAGCGATATCAAGATCCTGAACGTCGTCTATCTCATACCAGCGCTGACCGCTGAGTCTTTTTGCCTTTATTTCAGGCTCGTCGAGCATAGTTATAACGCGCAGCACCTGTTCGTAGTACTCATTGTCACCGAGAGCCTTTGAATAGGCATCAAGAAACGGAACATAATGAGTTTCCGAAAAATGCCTGCTGAATTTATAGATATTAACAGTTTTATAGTAGCTGCTTATCTCATTGAACCTGAACTTGTCACCACTGACAAAGGCTTCGATATTGTCATCATCATCGAGCTTTACACACGTTCCGTCCATCCAGCTTTCGTACTTGTCCACAAGAGCAAGTGTCTCACGCGGGTCATTGATAAGAAGATCGATCACCTTCTCCTCAAATATCAGATCCGATTCAAAAAGCAGCGTATTGTCCTTACAGAGATGTTCTTTTGCAAGGGCAAGAGAGTAAATGTTATTGGTTTTGTAGTAGATCGGATTTTCAATATATATCACAGGAGTCTGTATCCCCAGCGAGTCAATATAATCAATAAGCTCCTGCGATTTATAGCCCACAACAATAACTATCTTTGAAAGATGCTTCTTTTCGAGTTGGTGAAGCATTCTGTCGATAAGCGAAACTCCGTTCACCTTCACCATACATTTAGTGTTGTTCATTGTAAGGGTTTTAAGCCTTTTTCCCATTCCTGCTGCCAGAATAACAGCCTGCATACTATCGATCCCCCTAATTTATCAAGGCAACACCTTACAACACATCTGATCTGATTGTATATTTTGCATCATATTCAGCACGATCTTTGTGCGGTATTACCTAAAAAATACTTTTATTAATTTAATAACAAGAATAATTTACCATGTAACAGTATAGCACAAGTCAGCGTAAAGTGTCAACATATCATCGTATTGAAATATGTCAGAAAAACCATGTAAAATAGCCTTTTATACTTATCGCGACCACATTACCGACTTTGTAAAATTTGCCTGTATTAGTATTTTTATTCAAAAAAATGGCTAAACAACTTTGAAACGAAAATTACCATGAAATGCTCTTATCCCCAAAGTGCAGCAAGCGATAAAACGCCCATTTTTCGTTAAACTATTGACTTATATAATAAAATATGTTATAATAACGCTGCAATTAAAAAACTTTAACCATATGCAGCACTTAAGGCAACACCGCACAAAGACCGCTTAACGACTTTGCACTAAATCTGCTTGCATATTTTCCGTCATCTTGCACATAAATCTCTTGACATACGACAGTATGCCTGCAAGATTTCTA
>Ga0256405_10003595_pt1 | contig 31605 bp, 49 predicted proteins | sample RumenRJG_02DNA_FD_189096 | JGI IMG/M metagenome (GOLD analysis project Ga0256405, IMG submission 189096) | Bovine rumen microbial communities from Lethbridge, Alberta, Canada - RJG_02 | ecosystem: Host-associated > Mammals > Digestive system > Stomach > Rumen | place: Canada: Alberta...
GGGACTGCTCTTTCTCCTCCATTCCTATTTCATAGACAAGACCATCAAGACCCTGTACCATCCATTGATGTGTTTTACATTGACCTGGAACGGAGGATAATCCGGATTGACGGATCTGCACTCAACCACCTCCGGATCTGTGGTTGGATAGATCCGTTTGATGACTGCACCATTCTTTGTGTCCAGGCAGAAAATCTTTCCCCATTCCACAAACTCCTCCTCATAGATTCTCTTGATGAGGATCTGACTCCCATTGGGGATCTCCGGTGTCATGGAGTCCCCACAGACCTTGATGGCATAGTCCGCACCTTTGATGGGTGAGACCATCCTCTCACAATCATAGGCATGGATGGAGTCAGCGAATTCTCCAAGAGTCCCTGCCATTGCCTCAATGGGAATGACCGGGAGTGTCTTTGCCGGATTGGTGTCAGATCCTTGTTCCACATTCTCCTCATAGAACTTGGTGACTTTGGCAATGAGGGAATCTGTGAGATATTTCTCATTGCCATTCATGGCTGCAGAGAATCCTTTTTCATTGATCCCCAGGAGGGCAGCAAAGTCCCTTTGTGTCCTGGCAAGTCCGGCATTCCGGATCTGCTCAAATAGGTAGTTTAATGTCTCTTTTTTGTCCATTGTATAAAGAAATTAAGGAAATGTGTCAAAAAAATATGGAAAAAGTGTTGGATATATGGAATAAAGGTTGTATTTTTGCACATAGTTACTTACAAAGTTATAAAGAAATATGGACAATCGGTCATTCCGGCAGAGAATTATTGACATGAACAGGGGTGAATCCATCACCATCTCTGTTGAGCAGGTGGGATATACTACCATCCGGGGATATGCCTCTGATCTTGGGTTTGCCTACAAGAGGAAATATTCCACCCACAGGAACAGGGAGGAACGGACATACACCATCACCAGGATTCAGTAAGATGAGCAACCTTGAGACATTGATTCAGACCTGCATTGAGTTGGGATCTGCCAAGACAATGGAGACCCTGGGGATCTCCTCCGGGGAGATCTCACAGAGGAGAGCCAGGGATGTCTATGGAAAGTATTTCATGGATGCAGACCGGGCAGGGAGAATCAGACCTTGCAGGATTGAGGATGGCAGGGCAGGGACAAGGTGGTACAGGGTTGTTGACATCCTGGCACTCAAGGCTGCAGATGCAGCAAGGGCGGAACTCAAATAAAATCTTTATACAACATGAAACAGATTGTAATAAAAATTTACAAGGTGACCTTGATGGTCATTGCATGTCTCTCATTCATTCTGATGTGTGCAGAGACACCGGACGGGGGAATCTGTCTCCCCTGGAACTTGGGATGGATGGCTGCTCTTGCAGTCTCCTCCATCCTCCTGGACAAGATGGGTGCATTTGACAAAGAGGAGGAGGAGGTATGAGATTCCTGCACACTTTAGATCCGGATGATCTCCGGGATATTGACCGGGCATTGGAGGATGCTGCCAGGGCAGCAGAACTTGAGAGGGAGGATAGGGCAATTGAGAGATACTATGAACGCAAGGAGAAAAAGGACAACTAAATCTTTATACACATGGATGAAATCAGACTTTTAGGAAAGGAGGACATTGATGTCCGGGTGGCACAGACCCTTGCAGGAGGAAACAAGGTGAGGGTCTCCCTGCTGCTCTACAAGGATGCCAGGGTCGACATGAAAATCCTGGATGAACTATTCACTCCGATGGGGTGGAAACGGACTCACAAACTGATTGGTGACAGGCTCTATTGCCAGGTTGAGGTTTGGGATGCCGAGAAAAAGGAATGGATCTGCAAGGAGGATGTTGGTGTGGAATCCAATACAGAGGCAGAGAAAGGACAGGCATCTGACTCATTCAAGAGGGCATGTGTTAATTGGGGCATTGGCAGGGAACTCTATACTGCTCCAAGGATCATTGTTGAACTGAATGAGAAAGAATACACAAAGGATCAGAACAACCGGATCAAAGTGTGGGCAACTTTCTCTGTCAAGTCCATAGGATATGACTCCAAGACCAGGACAATCACCTCCCTGGTGATCCAGGACAAGTTTGGCAATGATCGGTTTGTCATGGGGCAGGAGTCCAAACCTGCTGCAGCCACAGAGCAATCCAAGGCAGTCCAGGCAAGGAGAGCAGCAGCCGGGAGAGCAACCCAGGGTCAGACCTACACTCCGATGGATGAGGACACCTATTGGAAAATCATTGAGGCATATGCCCAGGGCAGACCCACCAAGACAGGCGGAGACTACAGGGAGACCTGGATTCAGACCACACATGCCGGGCAGGAGCAGATTGCCAAGTTTGACCATGATGTGGAAAACTACAGGATTGCAAACAACATCTAAAATCTTTATACAATGGACTACAAAGAAATGAATCAAGTCCTGGCAGATCTTGACCGGGCAATGGTGACCCTTGAGGAAACCTACATTGAGAATGAGGGTGAGGTCACCGAGGAAACAGAGCAGATGGAGGCACAGATCTCCGGTCTCAAGGAACTCCTCACCGGGGAGGGCATTGACCTCCTGGGTGGATGGCTGAAAGCCAAGGAGGACAGAAAGAAATCCCTCAAGGCGGAAAAGGACTATATCACCAGGCAGATGGCTGCTATTGATGAGACCATTGATTTCATCAAGGGCAAGATTTCCCAGGTGTTGAAAGCAACCGGGCAGGAGAAAGTCAAGGGTGACAGGGGATATTCCTTTGCTGCCACCATCTCCTCCAAGACGGAGGTGGACAAGGATGTTCTCAAGGCTATCTATGCGGACAAGGTTGAGAAGGCAATCCGGGCAGCACATGTCCCTGCCTATGTGGGTGTGACTCTGACCGCATCCTCCACCAAGGCAGCAGACCTTGGAGTGGTTGAGGGTGATGAGGAGATCTTTGTCACCACAGAGAAACCCTCTGTCCGTTTCACCAAACCCAGGGCAACCAAGGAGGCATAGGATGGGTTGGTATTATGTCATAACACAGGAGATCCGGGAAACCTTTGAGGGCAAGGAGGCAGATGTCTTTGCGGTCATCAATGGATATTCCCAGGAGGGACAAGGCTGCTTTTGGGGTAGCCTTGCCCAACTCTCCCAATTCTGTGGCATCAAGTCCAAGACCACCACACAGAAAATCCTCAAGAGCCTGGTTGCGAAAGGGGCGATTGTCAAAGGAGAGGAGTCTCACAATGGTGTCAGATTCTGCACCTACAAGGTGAACAATAATTGGTATGGTATGCCAAAAATTGATATGGGGGGTATATCAGAAATTGACACCAATAATAAAAGAGATATAAATATAAATAATAACTCTCTCTATATAAAGGGCAGCAGCCGTTTTCAAAAACCCACTCTTGAGGACATCCGGCAATACTGCCAGGAGAAAGAACTCAATGTGGATGCGGAGCAGTTTTTCAATTTCTACGAATCCAAGGGGTGGGTTGTCGGAAAGTCACCCATGAAAAATTGGAGGGCAGCAGTCTGCACATGGAGCAAGAGAGAGAAAGAAATTCCGCAAAGAAAGAGAGCCACCAGGCAGGAGTCCGTCTTTGAACACAACCTCAAGGTGATGGATCAGATGTTCGGAACAGACCTGCATGCACAGGCATACGGAAACAAGGGAGGACAGGCAGATGAGCAATGAAATAACCAACTACAATCCCGGACAGGCAACCCTCATGGAGATGAGGGCGGATTCCACCAGGTTTCCCAGGATCAAGACCATGCCCAGGGAACAGGCGGTCATGGGGATGGCAAAGATTGTCTCCCAGGCATTCCTCTACAGGGGACAGGCTGCAGATCCAACCAACATCCAATTCATCTCCTCCGCCCTGGTCAATGAGATCCTGGAGGATGACAAGTTTGGTGCAGGATACCTTTCCCTGGCAGAGATCCAGGTGGTTGTCAAGAGGGCAGTCCTTGGTGGATCGGAGATGTTTGGGATCTCTGTTGCATCCCTCTACAAGGTCATCATGGAGTTTGTCAAGGGAGAGGGTCACCTCAATCAGAAACAGATCCAGGAGAGAAAGCAGAGAGAGCAGGAACAGGCATTCCGGGAGTCCGGTCTCCATCCGATGCTACAGGCAGCAACCGGAGAATTCATCAGAGAACACAAAATCAGAAAATAGTCATGGCAGAAAAAAGGTACATTGCAAAGCATGCAATCCTCAATGCTCTCCTGGATGGGAGGCATCTCTCACAGATGGATTGCAGGGAATTCATGGTGGAGGACATGAGGACACAGATCTCCCACCTCAAGGACAAATTCCAGGACACCCACAACCTCAACACCAAGTGGATCAAGACTCCTGTCCGGGGTGCAAGGATCAAGGAATATTGGTTGGAGGCAAGGGCATGAGAATCCTTTTGGCAATCCTTTTCATCATCCTGGGTGTGCTTGCAGTCATAGGTGCAGCAGCACTCTACATCATCATTGTAACCATCCAGGATGACCGGGAGAGGGAATCAAGAATCAGAAACAACAATAAACCATCAGAGTAATATGGCACTTTATCAGACAAGAGGCACTATCTCCGAAATGTCGGAGGTGCAGTCCGGGACAAGTCAGAATGGCTTTCAATGGCAGAGGATGACCATCATCCTGGACATTCCCGGTTTCCAGGGATCAATCATCAAACAGGCTTTCCAGGTCACAGGGGATGATGTCAATGATGTCCTCCTCTACAACATCGGTGACAAGGTGGAGGTCTCCTGGTCTCTCTATGCCAGGAATTGGAATGGCAAATGGTACAACAATGTTGACCTGGTGAAAATCAAACACCAGGAGGACAACAGACCTCAACAGGCTGCACCTGCTGCTGCTCCTGCACCTCAACAGGCACAGATACAATTCAACAAATCCCAGGAGTCCCTTGATCCTGCAGCAAATCCGGATGATCTCCCATTCTAAAGTCACAGAGCCATGAGAAAGATAAGAATCAAGATTCAGACCGATGGTGGGACAACCTATCATCCACAATACAAGACCAAGGACTCTGCAGGATGCGACCTGTTGAACAGGAATGGTGACTCCATCAGACTCCTCCCATTTGACCGGGCATTCATCCACACAGGTGTCCACATAGCACTCCCGGAGGGATATGAGGCACAGGTCAGAGGCAGATCCGGACTCAACAGGGATCACGGCATTGTTGTCCCTGTGGGGACTATTGATGCGGACTACAGGGGTGAAATCGGAGTGGTGGTGTATAATCTTTCAAGAGAGGAATACACTATCAAACCGGGAGAAAGGATTGCCCAACTTGTCATATCTTCTGTTATCCAGGCGGATTGGCAGCAGGTTAACCACCTGGACAAGACTGACCGGGGTGATGGCGGTTTTGGATCTACCGGGAAATGAACAAAGGTACATCAAAGGAATAAACCCAATTTATAACAATTCAAAATTATGGCACAGAAACCAAACATCCGTCCCATCCAGGGACAACAGAGACCTCTCACAGAGGAGGAAAAGAAATTCCAGGTCATGCGTTTCCTGCAGCAGAAAAGGGAACAATTCACCCTAACCATCCTCAATGGACTCTGCCACAACATCAAGAGCAACACTCCGGATGCAGGGGTGATTGAGGGTGTCTATGATGTGGTTGACCTGGCAGTCAAGATGGCTGACAAACTCATGGAGAAACTCTATCCCATCAAGGAGGAGGAAAGCAAGTGATCTGCATTGGCATTGATCCCGGCACTCACACCGGGGTGGCAGTATGGGACACCAGGGAGGGAAAGTTTCTCTCCCTGGAAACCCTGCCCATCCACCGGGCAATGACATTCATCTTGAAATGGTCATTGAGAGCAGAGGACACAGAGCAGGAGATCCAGGTGGTCTTTGAGGATGCCAGGCAGAGGACATGGTTTGGTCATGGGGACACCGATGCCAAGAAACAGGGTGCAGGATCTGTCAAGAGGGACTGCTCCATTTGGGAGGATTTCTGCAAGGACTATGGAATCCCATTTTGGGCAAAGCCACCTGTCAAGGGTGCAACCAAGGTCTCTGCAGACTATTTCAAGATGGTCTCCCATTACCAGGGCAGGACATCTGAACACTCCAGGGATGCAGCCATGTTGGTGATTGGTAGGTAACAGAAACCACCTGTCTGATATTTATTGATGTGACAAACAAGATGACCATCATTGAGACCCTGGCAAAGGAGAAAAGGGTGGAGGCATTGGTTGAAAACATTGCCCATCACTCCTTGACTGCTGACCTCAAGGATCTCTGTCAAATGGTTTATCTTGTCCTCCTGGAATATGATGAGACCAAACTCCTTGATCTGTGGGAGAATGATCAGATCAATTTCTTTCTTGCCAGGATCATCATCAATCAGTACAGGTCATCCAATTCACCATTCCACACCATATTCCGCAAGATGCAGGAAAGGTGTGTCTATATGGGAGTGGGTGCAGACATCAATGAGGCAGCAATTGAAAGGATCAACAGGGATTTTGTTCCCAGGAAAGAGAGATGAACACAGAGAATGAGGTTGTCAAGGAATTCCGGCAGATCAAGGCGGAATATTCCTATGATCCGGACATCATGTGCCAGGATGACCCAAGGGTTGCCAGGCTCAAGGAGATCATTGACACCAAACTATCCCAGGTGGACAAGACCATCATCCTCCTGTATTGTGATTGCCTCTCCTACAGGAAACTTGGTGCAAAGATGCACCTGTCACACATGACCATCCGGAGGGAGGTGATCCGGATCAAGAAAATCATTTTGGAGGAATACAACAATGGGAATATACATTGACCTCATCCTGGTGGCATTGGTCACCATCTACATTGTGGACATCTCCGGATTCACAGAGTCCTGGAGGACTGCCCTGGCAAGGTATCTCAAGATCTCTGAATCTGCCATGAGACCTCTGAAACCATTTGATTGTGGCAAATGCATGACCTGGTGGGTCTGCCTCATCTATCCCATTTGCACAGGGGACATCTCCCTGGGGACAATAGCATTTGCAGCACTCCTCTCACATCTCTCAAATCCAATTGGTGAGGGATTGATATTTATAAGAGAGTGGATCACCTGGATCTTTGACAAGTTGATGCCATGAGTGAGGAACTGAAACTGATGTGTGAGGATCTCTCCCTGCAGGACATGGTGGAGTTGAGGGAATATCTCTCTGACATCATCTCCTCCTCCAAGGGTGGGATCAGAAAGACACCATTGAGGTGCAGCATGCTCTTGGGAGAGATGGCTGACATCCTGGGTGAGAAATACATCTCATATGTCAGCCGGATTCCCTCTCATGTGTGGGCAAGGACAATGGTTGCCTATCAGATGATCAAGGAGGGATATTCAACCCTGGAGATTGGTCATCAGATGATGAAAGACCATTCATCCGTCACCCACATGAAAGTCAAGATGCAGGATGCCCTTTCCCTGCCACAGGCATATGGGGACATCATTGAGATATGGAACGAATTTCAAAAAAGGATAGACAATGACATTCACAAAGGAACAACTGAAAACCCTGTCAGCCTGGGAGGAGAATTTCCGGACTGCAGTCCTGGCACAATGGGCAAGGAATCCGGGCAGATCCGGACTCCGGGTCATCTATGACATTTTCACATTCGTCACCGGGGACACCAGGAGATTCAATGACAACTGCAACCATTGCATCCTCCATCTGCTCCAGGATTGTGGCAGGATCTATTTCCGGGACAAGGAGGAACTTGAAAAGATGCAGAAATCTGCCAAGGAGGTTGATGTCTCCCAGGTGGCTGCAGAGCCTGTCAAAAAGGTGGCGGTCAAGACCACCAGGAAACGGACAACCAAGAAAAAGGACTGATGCAGTATGATCTGACATCCGACTTTCAGAGGAAAGCATTTCTCTCCAGGGTGGACAACCTCCTGGAGAGGAGTTGTGTTGTGGAACTCTCTGAAAAGACATTCAGATCCAAGGGGCAAAACAACTACCTGCACCTGCTCATTGGGGTGGTTGCAATGGCAACAGGCAACACCCTGGAGGACACCAAGAGATGGTATTTCAAAGAGATCTGCAATGCAGACCTTTTCCACAGGCAGCACTTTGACAGACTTGGGAATTCCGTTGACTGCATCAGATCATCTGCAGACCTCACCAAGGAGGAGATGTCAATGGCAATTGACAGATTCAAGAGGTGGGGGTCACAGAATGGAATCTACATGCCCAATCCAGGGGATGAATCTCTCCTCCGGGAGATTGCCATTGAGATGGGCAGAAACAAGGCATATTTGGGAGGATAGAACATGGGCAGACCAAAGAATTCAAGACTATCTGAAAAAGAATTGGCGAATCTGAAACCCTGCAAGCCGGGAGAGACCCACAATCCCAATGGGAGACCCAAGAAATTGGTGAATGCCCTCAAGAGTCTCCCCAAGGACATGCAGGAAAAGGTCTATGGTGTCCTGGCATTTGCACTCACTCTGCCGGATATGGCATCAGCAAAGAAATACCTGGAATGCAAGCAGGGGGAATTGGGCAAGTATGGAATTGTCCTCCAGGTTGCCATCAAGCAACTCAACAAGGATGGATGGGGATTCAATGCAATGATGGACATCATGGACAGACTTTATGGGAAACCCAGGATCTCTGCAGAGGTTGCACACACAGGTGGAATCACCCTCAACATCCAAACTGACCAGGAGACCGGAGAGATCATCAAGGGAGGAATAGGGTGATGGGGAGGAAACTCAAAAAGACTCCGGATGACCTGGATGAATTCCTGGAGAGAGACCGGGAGGATGAGATGCATGACCTGGTGGAATTCACAGAGGAGGACATTGCATTCCTCCAGGAGATGAGGGACATGACAGAGGATTTCAACTGATGAGACTGACAAAGGTAGGCAGGAAAACAATTGCAGCCTGGAAAGCACATCCCAGGTACATCTCATCTTGTGGTGGCACAAGATCCGGGAAAACCTATTCCATCCTGCAGACCTTTATCATTGCCCTGGTGGAGGAGGTCAACCTGGGGAAACCCGCAACCATCAACTCTGTGGTGTCGGAGTCCATGCCACACCTGCAGAGGGGTGCAATCCGGGATTTCAAGCAGATCATGGAGACAGAGGGTCTGTGGGAGGACTCCAGGTGGAATGAAACACAACACACATACACCTGGCAGAATGGATCTATCCTGGAATTCTTTTCTGTGGACAATGCCGGAAAGGTGCATGGATCTGCCAGGGACAGACTCATGATCAATGAAAGTCAAAACATTCCCTATGACATTGCCAGGCAACTCTTTGTCCGCACCAGGGGACTCATTGTGTGTGACTACAATCCCACCCATTCCTTTTGGCTCAATGAGATCATTGAGGCAAGGAAGAATTGCATCACCATCCATTCCACCTATCTTGACAATGAATTCCTCACCCAGGAACAGATCCAGGAGATTGAGGACAACAAGAATGATGCAAATTGGTGGAAAGTCTATGGTAGAGGAGAGGTGGGGACATTGGATGGTCTCATCTACGAATTTGAGACCTGTGACAACCTCCCGGAGAAAACGGAGATGGATCACCTGGTTGAGATCCAGGGATTGGACTTTGGTTTCACCAATGATCCAACCGCCAGGGTGCAGGTGGTGGCAGATCCAAGAAAGAAAATCCTGTGGGTCAGACAGAGATGCTACAGGACACACATGCAGAACAAGCACATCATCCAGGATCTCCAGGAGGACGGAGTTTCCAGGAGGATGGAGATATATGCTGATTGTGCAGAGCCGAAATCCATTGCAGACCTGCAGGATGCCGGATTCAATGTCATCTCCTGTGACAAGGATGCACCTGTCAAGAGTGACAAACTCAAGTTCCAACTCCTGTGGATGCAGGGATGGAAACTCTATGTCACCAAGGACTCCATTGACCTCATCCGGGAGTTGAGGAACTATGTGTGGCAAAAGGACAAGGATGGGAAACCACTCAATGAGCCAATTGACAAGTTCAACCACCTCCTGGATGCATTGAGATATGCGGTTTGGACAAGGTTTGGACAAAATGCCGGATACGGACAATATTCACTTTCATTCACAAAGAGCAGATATGGACATCATTGACAATTTCAACAGACTCACCCTGGGGATGTACCAGGAGATCCAGGAGATCTCCAGGAATGAATCCCTGGAGGACATTGACAGACAGGTGCAGATCCTGTCCGTCCTCACCGGGGTGGCAGAGGAGGAGATCCTCCACCTGCCCATCACCGAATACAAGGAACTTGTTGTCAAGGCAGGATTCCTTGATCCATCCAATATCAACTACCATCCCATTGCAAAGAAATACCTGGTTGGAAAGTTTGAACTCATCCCTCTCCGGGATTTCCGCAAGATGGAGACATGTCAGTACATAGATTTTCAGACCTATGCACCGGACTTGGACAATCACCTGGTGGAATTCCTCTCCGTCATCCTTGTCCCCAAGGGTCACCGCTACAATGAGGGATATGACATCCTGGAGGTGCAGAAAGCCATCCGGGACGGAATGTCAGTCTCCGATGGAGTCTCCCTGGCAGGTTTTTTTTTGACATGGTGCAGGAGATCAATTCAAGATTCTCTGAACTACTCCAAACAGGAGGCAATGAGGATCAAGGACAAGACCAAGAGGGAGGAGATCCTGCACAAGATCCAGGAACAGGAGAGACTTTTGCAGACAAGTGGGGATGGGTCGCAAATGTAGATGCAGCCTCCGAAACCTGCAGGTGTTCATGGGATGAGGTGTTGAGGTGGACTGCAATTGAGTTTCTGAACATCCTCTCCTACAGAAAGGACAAGATTGACAAGGAGAAAAAGGACATTGAGGAATGGAAAAGGACACATTGACATGGCAGAGTTGATTGAATTCACAGAGTTGCAGCAGGTCTTGCAAGACCTTGCCAATGACATCCGGGAGAACTACAAGGAACACCTGGAATTCAATGACCGCTACACCAGGGAACACAAACTGATTGATTCAGTCAAGACCCAGGTTGTGGTGGGTGACCAGGCTTTTGAGGTCACCATGACCCTGGAGGATTATTGGAAATATGTGGAGGAGGGTGTCCAGGGTGGAGACAATCCGACATCTCCATACAGAAACCCAGGGTGGAAAGCCTATCCTTTTATCCTCCATTGGATTGACATCAAGCCTGTCCTCCCAAGACCCAATGCGGATGGGAAACTGCCCACTCCCAAACAACTTGGGTATCTCATCACCAGGGCAATTGTGGAAAACGGCACACAGGGCAGTCATGACCTGCAGAAAACCAAGGATGGGGTAATCCCCTGGTACAAGGAGAGGATTGCTGCTGCCCTGGGTCATGATATGGAGAACTACATCCGGAAACTTGTGGTGGAGAAATAAGAAAGGGAGGTCATTTCTGATCTCCCTTTCTTGTGGTCTCCGGATCTATTTGATTGGTGTGAAAATGTAGCAGACTGCAAATGGTTTGAGTTGCCTCCCTGCCTTGGATTTCTTTGCATGCCTGTAGGCGGTCATCCTGTAGCATCCGTCCTCCCATAGTCTCCAGGTGATGTCATCATATTCATTGATGGTGCGGAGGAAATTCTCTCTCTTTTCCATCCATTCCAGGACTTGATCCTTGGTGAACTTGTCTCTCCAAGTCCGGCACTTGATGATTTCCTGGGTTGCAGGGTTGTAGATGTTTGCCTGTCCTTTGTAGATTGTCTGTTCCATTGTATGAAAGATTTAATTGTTTGACTTTGGTTTGGTGGGGAGGTTTCCCTCCCCTGGTTTCATTTAGGCTCTCTCAATCCAATATTCAGTCTCAATGTTTCCGAAAACCCCAAAGAGAGTGACCTTGCAATATCCCATCCGGATTCTTTCAACCATATAGTGGGAGTCCTTGGAAAAGGATTTCATCAGTCTGTTGAACATGGACTCAATGTCTCTCTTGGTGGTGGAGGAGAAAAAGGTGCGGATCTCATTTTCCGTCTGTTCCTTGATGTTGTAGATGTGTTTCATTGTATAAAGGTTTTGTTGTTGTCTCATCTTGTTGATGCAAAGTTACACCTTTATTTTGAAAAAACAAATTATTTTTTCAAAATGTGTGAAAAAAGTTGTGTCATTTACGGAGACCGGGCAAAATGATATTTCCAGGAAAAACAGACTATGGCAGTTCCAATTTGGAAAGACTATGTGGTCAATCTTGGAGTGGACACATACATTGACTACAGGGTTGTCATCCAGGACACAGGAGACATCATATTTTCCGGGAGATCCTTTGTCAGACCGGGGGACACATACATCTATGTGAGGATAAATGACATTTGTGCAGACTACCTGGAAAATGTCCTGCCCACTCTTTCACAGGCAGAATTCTCTGAACTCTCACTCCCTCTCACATTCAATGTCCAGGCATTGAGAAACGGATCTTGGGTGGACAGGGCATCCGTCCAATTCCTCAATGATTGGTCTTATGACTATGGCTACAACCCTGCCACAATGGGGATGTCATTCCCCATCAATGGTCACATAGATCCAAGGATGCCCATTGTGTGGACGGGTCTGAATGTGTCGGAGGTCAATGCAACCATCTATTTCACGGATGGCACATCCTCCCAGGTGATCATCCCGGTGGAGATCACAGATGATTTCAATGCGGATTTCAATGCGGATTTCTCCCGGTCTGTGAGGTCTGCAGGGAGTGGGACTGCAGTTTTCTTTGCATCTGATTGGGACAATGTTGACCGGGTGGTGATTGGCAGATCCACATTCAGGGTGGTGACGGAGTGTGCCAAATATGCACTCTACTATGTCAATGCCTATGGTGGTTGGGATTGTTTCCTCATTGAGGGAAACACCTTGGAGGCAGACACCCTCAAGAGATTCACCAGGGAGATGGTCTATGACAACAGGGACATCCAAAACAGGGGAGTCCAAAACTATGTCAATGAGATCACCAAAGGATTCACATTCTATTCCGGTTGGCTGCTTGATGACCAGGGGGAGAGGATGCACCATCTGATCAACTCTACAGATGTCTATCTCTATGACATTGCCAGGGGACAGATGATCCCGGTCACCATCCCCACCACCTCCTGTGAATACAGGACATACAAAAACCAGGGAAACAAATTGGTGAACTACACCATCCAGGTGCAGATTGCCCAAAACCGGATAAGGAGATGATGAAATGGTTGAGATCCATCCTGGAATGGGTCAAGAATCTATTTTGCAAGAAAACCATGAGGAGAAAAATCAGTCTATACATTGCAGACCAATTGGTTGACCTGGATGATCAGTCTTTCATCCTGTTCAACTATCAGATGGATGACCTGTCCAATCCCACAATTGTCAAAAACTCTTTCAGTCAGCAGATCACCCTCAAGGGGACTCCTGCAAACAACAGGATCTTTGGGGGTGCATTCAAGACTGACAGGAGGGTTGCCAACACAGGAGGTGACACCGGGGTGGATTTCAATGCCTCCCAAAAGACTCCATTCACCATCTACAATGAGATGAATGAGATCCTGGAAAGTGGATATGTGAAACTTGACTCCATCTCCAGGAATGGTGCGGACATCCAATACAAGGTCACCCTCTATGGGGGTCTTGGCTCATTCTTTTATGCACTCTCCTATGATGAGAACGGAAAAAAGAGGACTCTTGCTGATCTTGACTACCTGGGGACAGGCAGTCCGGAGACGGAATTGAATTTCCAAATCACCGCATATTCCGTCCGGGAGGCATGGGAAAACCTCAAGGGAATTGCCGGGACAAGTTTCTCTGCAGTTGACTCCACCTACAATGTGTTTTTGGATGAGGATGGCAGTCTTGTCTCCACCACAGGACATCCGACCTATGTGGTCAAGGATTTCATTGTGAGTGCCTATGGGGATCTGTTGGTGACCTGCTCTGCATATGAAAACTATGCCGGATGTGTTGCCCTGGATGCAAACGGCAATGCCCTGCAAGCCTTTTTCACACAGGCAGGAGGAACGCAAAGAGATCAACCTGTCACCATGCCTGTGGGGACATACAAGTTGAGGGTGTTCGGTGTCTCCGACAATGTGTGCAAGGTCAGCACATACAATGTGAATCCCATTTGGGACATCATCAACTTTGCCCCTGCATACAATGGCATCCCGGATGGAAATTTCTCTCCGGACAAGGCTCTTGTTGTTCCATCAAAGGTTGGTCTCCAGGACACCATCTCTGTTGGTGGTGAGGAGCAGGAGGTGGAGGTCAACGGACAGACACAGACCATCATTGTGGGTGCAACGGATTACACCCTCAAGTCCGGATATTCCCTGGTCAACCTGGCAGAGGCACAGGATGAGTGGGCGGTCAAGGATCTCCGGTCATACCTGCAGAGACCTGTCCTGTCCATGAAAGCATTTTGGGATGCCATCTGCAACCCTGCAAACAATGGAGGATATGAGGTTGATGCAAGTGTGATCCAGGACAATGACACCTTTGGGTTGTATTCCGGTCTGTGGAAAACCCTGCCGATGATCACCTCAATCGGGTCTATTCAGCAGGAGTCCGGAGACCTCACCCTCACCATGTCCTCAACCGCATCCTCCGGGAATGCAATTGGCAGGTATGACATCTCCGGATCTGTCCCATCCGGCACAAAGGTGACTGCAAACCTCAACCTCAAGATCCGTTTCAATGTGCCATCCGGGGCAAACTCCTATTCTGAATTGTCCCTGTCCGCATCCAGGCAAGCCGGGCGAAACTATTACAGGAAATTCTCCGTGATTTTCATCCAGGCGGTTGCCTATGGCTCTGACAATTCGGTTGTTGGTGGCAGCAAGATCAAGTGTATTGGTGCGGTTAGCAGGGCAGGTGGTGCATCAATGGCTGCTGCATGTGGATATGTCCCTGCCTGGTCTGCAGACTATGAGAATGTGTCTGCATCTACTGCCAACAAGATTTCTGCAGGTGTCTTTGAACTCCCCAATGAGATGGGATTCTCCGTGACCGCACAGGATGTAGCATACTACAAGATTCTGATGTCAGTCTATTCCGGTACTTATTACCAGGTCTCCGGGAGCGGTAGAACGGCAAGATATTCATATTCCGGTGATGGGTCTGTGTCAACTCCTGTGTTGTACTATGACTATGACACAGGCTACACTCCCAACTCCACTTTCATCATCCAGGGGGCAACCCAGGACACCATCACATACACATCATCCGACTCCTTGAGATCCGGGGCAACCATCACCAAGTCAATGCTCCTTTCCTCATCCCATACTCCTGCAGAATACATGATCTCTTTCTGCAAGATCTTTGGGTTGTATTTCTCCTATGATGTTGCCACCAAGAAAGTGACCATCCTCCGGAGAAATGACCTGTACCAGGATGAGACCATTGACCTCACCAGGAGGGTGGATGTGTCCAAGGGAATCACCATCCAACCATTGGTGTTCAATGCAAAGTGGTATGATTTCATCCTGGATGGGGTTGGTGGTGCATTCTATGATGAATATCTCAATGTTGAGGGTGTCCCCTATGGCATCCAAAGGGTAAACACCGGATATGATTTCAATGCGGATTCCGTCAATCTGATGGACTCTGTGGTGTTCAAGAATGCATGCACCATCCTGGCAAGATCCAAGTATTTCAACATGATTTTCAAATACTCCGGGAATGACAGGGTGTTCCAACCCTCACCTTTCCTGGACAAGGGGAACACCTATACACTTTGGTCTGCAGATGGAGAGACCCTGGAGACGGACATCTCCTGTCCTCCTGTGAATGCCTCTGTCACCTACTACAATGACAATCCGGCATATGTGGGATATGACATCAACTCTGCCAGGAAACTTGAACTCCGGAATGCGGAAAACAAGCCTGTTGACGGAGCAGACATCCTGGTTTTCCATGAGGGATGGAACAGGTATGACTATTTCAAATTGAGTGATGATGTCCCTGCAATGGATGTGGTCAATGAGGGTGTCCCCTGTTGGCTGCTTGCTGCAGGTGACGGATCATGTGACATCCCCATTTTCCAAAGGTATGTCTATGGGAATGTGTCCCTCATTGAGGATTCCCTGGACTTTGGCTATCCAAGGCAGATGGACATTCCCGGTGTCAGATTCTCCGATGGTTGTTCAATCTATGAGAGGGGTTGGAAAAGGTACATCTCTGACAGGTACGATGTCAACACCAAGGTGATGACATGCCGGGTGAACTTTGCCGGAATCCAGGTCAACCAGGGACTCCTCCGGAAATTCTATTGGTATGACAACTCCCTGTGGGTGTTGAACAAGATCAAGAACTACTCACTCACCACCTTTGACCCTGTGGAATGTGAGTTTGTGCAGGTACAGGACAAGAGCAACTATTTGAACGGACAGGACTACTAAAATGGCAGAGGAAACAATCACCATCCTCCGGGTTGGAACGGAGGAGGCGGTCAAAAGTGTAAATGACCTCAAGAACAACATCAAGATCCTCAAGGAAAACCTTGGGGAACTTGAGATAGGCACACAGGAATACCAGGACACCCTGGATGAACTCAAGGTGAATCAGAATGCCTTGAAAGATGCCATGTATGCCACCTCCACCTCAATGGAGGATGTTGCCAAGGCTGCAACAGGAGCATCTGATTCCTACAACTCCCTGGTGCATCGGATGGCAGCACTCAAGGAGGAATTCAGATCCACAGAGGATGCTGCCAGGAGAGCAGACCTGGGTGGTCAGATCAAGGCAATCAATGACCAACTCAAGGACATGGATGCCCTGCAGGGCAATTTCCAAAGGAATGTTGGAAACTATGCCAATAGCATCAAGGATGCGTTTGGTGACATGTCCAAGAATGTGGATGTGTTCAGAAAATCCCTGGGTGCAGCAGGTGGCGGTCTGAATGGTCTCAAGGATGGCATGGAGGGGATCTCCAAATCCCCATTCATCGCCACATTCGGAATCCTGGTGTCCCTGGCACTCAAACTTGCGGATGAACTCAAGGACAATGAGACTGCCATGCAAGCCATCAAGAAAGCAATGGCAGCATTGCAGCCTGTCATGGACTTTTTCTCCGGGATCATTGAGAAACTTGCAGAATACCTTGCAGACATCATCTCCAAGGTCACCCAATTTGTCACCTCCAATGGACTGATGCAGAAAATCATCTCCGGGGTGATGGGGGTTGGCAATGCCATCCTGCAGTATATCATTGCACCATTCAAGGGTGTCATTGCTGCCATCAAGGTGTTCAAGGAGCAGGGAGTCAAGGGTCTTGGTGATGCTGCAAAGGCTTTTGGGCAGGAGATCAAGCAGGGATTCTCATTCAAGCAAAATTTCCAGGCAGGACAGGCGGTTGCAGAGACATTCATTGCAGGGGCAAAGAGCAAAAAGAAAGAGGTCAAGTCTGCAGGAAAGGATCTTGGGAAAGAGGCTGCAGATGGTTTCCTGGATGGCATAGAGGAGCAGATTGACAAGGATATTGAGGCAGCATTTGCGGACATTGAGAAAAAGATTGAGGAGGCAAACAAGGCTGCAGTCAAGAAAGCGGAGGACAGGCTCAATGCCCTGGACAAGGCATATGACCATCAGTTGGAACTGAACTCCATCCTGGTGGAGAATGAGAGGGAGAGGGCGGAAAAGGAATATCAGATCCAGGCGGAGGGAAACCAAAAGAAACTCTCCCTCCTGGAGCAGTTCATGCAGGATGCCCTGGGGCGGAATGACCTGGATGCATACCTGGAATTTGACAGACAGAGGGCAGACCTGGAGGTGGAGATTGAGACAAACATCATCCGGGAGAAAGAGAGGTTGAGGAGACAGGATCTCAAGGATGCGGAGAAAAATGCCAAGGCACAGAAAGACCTCCTCAAGGGTGTTGCATCCGCCACATCCTCCATCCTGGGATCTATTGCAGACCTCTATGAGGATGATGAGAAAAACTCCGAAAAGAATGCCAACAAGGTCAAGAATCTCCGGATTGCTGCTGCCACCATTGACACCATCTCCGGAGCAATCGGAGCCTTCATGCAAGCATCGGAGACCATCCCTCCTCCCTATGGTCAGATTGTGGGTGCTGCTGCAGCAGCAGCCGTGACCGCATCCGGCATTGCGGAGATTGCCAAACTCAAGTCAACCAAGGTGTCCGGATCATCCGGTGGTCAGTCCACACCCACTCCTGCAGTTGCATCTGCACCGACCCTCACCACAGAGGTGTCCAATGTGAGGAGTGTGACATCCGCATCCGAGGAGGACAGGCTCAATCAGATGGCATCTGATCAAAGGGTTTACATCCTTGCCTCTGACATTGAGGCATCACAGAATCAGATCAAGACCCAGGTGTCAGAGTCATCTTTCTAAAAAATTCTTTCATAAAGTTGGAGACCATCCCTGTTGTGAAATGGGGGTGGTCTTTTGTCGGTGTTTACAGATTTGCGGAATTCTATATCTACAGGAAAAAATCTATATGATTGTCACTATAGGAGGAATCCCGGTCTATGATGCGGTCATCTCCGATGAGGAGACAGGGATGTTCAAGATTTCCCTGGTGGATGACCCTGCAGTCATGTCCAATTTCATGGCATTTGATGCCTCCAAAAAGCCGATGTTGTATGCCATCCAGGATGAGGAAAAGAGGCTTGTCCGGGGTTGCATCATGAGGGCAGACTTTCCCATCTACAGGAATGACAAGACAATGGGGGAGTATTATGTCATCTACAAGGCAGACACCATCAGACAGATGGCAGAGAAATATCTCCTGGAGGGACGGCAAAACGATTTCAACCTCATGCACCGGGACGGATCGGATGTGGACGGCATTCAGATGGTGCAGTATTTCATCAAGGGTGACGGCATCCAGGTGGACGGATTTGATGATTGTGCAGCCGGGTCTCTTTTCGGTGAATTCCATGTTGTCAATGATGATGTTTGGGAGGAGATCAAGGCAGGGACATACAAGGGTTTTTCCCTGGAGGGTGTCTTTGACCTTGTGCCGGAAAGGAACAGGGATGAGATCCAGGAGATTGTTGACCTCCTGGATGGTGCTTTCAGAAAACATTTCAAACACTACAAAAATATGGGTAAAGCAAAGAAAATGTTGCAGACCCTTGCCAGGTTGCTGCAGGGGTTTGGGAATGTGACCACTGACCGGGGGGTCATCTCCTGGGATGGTGATGAGGATCTCAAGGCAGGTGATTCTGTCTTTGTTGAGGATTCCGAGGGAAACCGCACACCTGCAGAGGACGGAGACTACAAGACCGATGACAACAAGGTGATTGTTGTGGTTGATGGAAAGGTAGCCGAAATCAAGGATGCAGAGGCAGAGGTGGACTCCGAATTCATCCAAACCGACAAGGGCAAACTTGAATGGGATGATGAGAGCCGGGATCTCCAAAAGGGTGATGCCGTTTACATCACCGATGAGGACGGAAACCGCAATCCTGCACCGGATGGAGACTACACCACCGAGGATGGCAAGGTCATCCGGGTGTCTGATGGCAAGGTGGAGGAGATTGTGGATGACAAGGCAGAGGTTGCCTCCCAGGATCTCAAGGCAAGACTCAAGTCCAAGTTTGAGAAGATCCGCCAGGCATTTGAGGAATCCTATGCCGAAAAGGAGCAGAAAATCCGAGATGCCATCTACAAACTCCGGAATGCCAATGATTGGTGGTATCTGTGGGAGGCGGGTGATGACTATGCGGTCATCTCCGTCATCAATGAGGAGACCTGGGAGGAATCCTTTGTCCGCTACACCATCAAATGGAATGAGGACGGAACTGCAGAGGCATCTGATCCCCAGGATGTCAAACTGATGTTTGTCCCGGTTGACATGGAGTCTCCGTTTGCCAAGGGCAATGAGGAGGAGATGGCTGCTCTCAAGGCGGAGAATGCCTCCCTCAAGAAAGAGGTTGCCAAACTCAAGAAAACCCCTGCTGCCAAACCTGCCCACCAGGAATTCAAGTCCACCATTGAATTCGGCAAGACCGGGAACAAGGGTCTTGACAATCTCTCCAGGATTCTGTCCGCTAAAAAGTGAAATGTTACAGAATCCCAGGGATTGATATTTCAAGAAAAAGAAACCTATTAAACCAACACACTATGTCCCACACCAACTTTGTTGTTAGCGGTCTGACCGCTTACATTGAGCAGAGCAGAGATCTGCTCCTCAAGTACATCCTGTTTGGCAAGGGTAGCCGGGAAAGAATGTCCATTCAGACCGGGGTCAAGTACAAGGAACACCTCCACATCTTTGATGTTGATCCGGTGTTCGGTGATGGCTCTGATTGTGGATTCTCCGCTGCCGGAACTGCCACCCTTACGGAGAGACTCATCCAGGTTGCTCCCATCAATGTTGACATGGAGATCTGCCCCAAGAATCTCCTTGGCAAATATGCGGAGTATGAGGTGAGAATGGCCTCCACCGACAACCCTCTCCCCTTTGAGGAATATCTCATGGAGGGCATCATTGCCGGAATCAACCGCAAGATTGAGAAAGCCATTTGGCTTGGTGACAAGACCCAATCCTCCGATGCCGTCCTCAAGTGGATTGACGGCATTGTGACCCTGGCTGCTGCCTCCGTCACCGCATCCACAGGTGTCATCTCCGTCACCATGACCGGACTGAATGCCTACACAGGTGTCATGGCGGTTTACAATGCCCTGCCGGAGGTTGTCCTGGAGATTGGTGCGGAGATCTTTGTCTCCCCTGCCATTTTCCGTGCCTTTGTGCAGAGCCTGGTCAACCTCAACCTGTATCACTACAATCCCGGCACTCCGGAGGATGAGGTGTTCATCCCTGGAACGAATGCCAAGGTCATCAAGACCTATGGTCTTGCAGGATCGTATGCCGTCATCGGCACTTATGGTCGCAACCTGGTGTTTGGTACGGACGGAGAGAACGATTCCGAGGTGATTGATGCCTGGTGGAGCAAGGATGACCGCACCTGGAAACTTGCGGTGGAATTCAACATGGGTGTGCAGATCGCATTCCTTGACAGGGTTGCCTATGGTGCGTTTGGCTCTGCCCCTGCTGCTGCTGCCGGGGTCGCTGCCGGGGTCGCTGCCATCGCTGCCTCCAATGACACCATTGCCGATGTCCTGGATGATGTCCATGATGACACCAACCATGCCATCACCACCAAAGCATCTGTGTAGCCGGGTGACCTGCTGAAACCGAAACCTGGGGGTGGGTGGTCTCACCCATCCCCTTTTTTCAAACCCTAAAACTCTGAACAACATGTCTTGCATTCAAACTCTTTCCGGACTTGCCAGGGATTGCTCCTCCAACATGGGTGGCATCTTGGAGGTGATGATTGCCAACAGGGATGATGTGACTGCAGTCACCATCACCACCGGGATCATCTCCGCCATCACAATGGCATCCTCTGCCAAGTTCAAGAAATACCATTTCAACAAGAACACCGGGAGTCTCACCTCTACCTACAACCTTGACCCTGCCTCCGGAGTCCATTATGTGACCTCTGAACTCCTCCTGCAGTTCAACCGGATGGAGACCACAAAGAGGGTTGAGTTGACTGCCCTTTCCCTGGGTGACCTGGCGGTCATTGTCAAGGATGCCAATGGCAAATATTGGTATCTTGGCTATGATGAGCCTGTCAATGCCTCTGCAGGTGACGGACAGACCGGGACTGCCAGGGGTGATGCAAACCGCTACACCCTCACCCTCCAGGACAACTCCCTGGAGATGCCCTATGAGGTGGACTCCACCATCATTGAAAATCTCCTGTAGGCTGATCCTCGCTCACTCTGATGACAGACCTCCGATCCTCCTGGATTGGGGGTCTTTTGTTTTACGGATTTTCGGTTTTCTATATCTATAGAAAAAAAGGAAATGATCTATCTGCAGAATACAACGGAGGCACAGGCGGTGTTCGTGCCAAAGAACGGCACACCTGTCACAGGCAACCTGTTGTTCAAGGCGAAATCCACAATTGACCTGGTGGTTGAGGTGTCCCAGGCGGTGACAGACCTGCAGACATCGGATCTGTATTTCAACATTGCGGTCACCCTCCCTGCAGGTCTCCCGGATGGGGAATATGAATACACCATCCTGGCAGGTGATGTCCCGGTCTCCACAGGACTTCTGGTGATCGGTGAGAACTCCCATCCAACCGAATACAACAAAGAAATTCAATATGAGCAGTACGAAACAGAATGAATCAAAGAGGACAGGATTCTCCTTTGCTGCCATAGATCAGTATGTTGAGCAGAACATCATCCTGCCAACGGAGAAACTGATCAATGGAAAGGACATGGTGGAGTGGGGGACAAGGAACGCATATCCGGACTATCTCCTGGATCTGTACAACAATGTCCCCACCTTGAGAGCCATCATCAACGGAAACATTGACTTTGTGACAGGTGATGATGTGTCCATCATCCCTCTCCGGGAGGACTACACCAACCAGGAGATGAACATGTCCGGTGAGACCATCCGGGAACAGATCAAGGAGATTGCAAAGGACTTTGAGATCTTTGGCGGTTTTGCCCTGCAGGTCATCCGGGACTTTGACGGAAATGTGGCAGAGGTTTACTACATGGACATGAGATTCCTCCGGACAAACAAGGAGGGTGATGTGTTCTACTATTCGGAGAAATGGGGCAAGGGTGGCAGGTCTGATGTCATAGTCTATCCGGCATTCATGTCCAAGTTGGATTGGGGCAAGTTGTCTGATGAGGAAAGGAACAGACATGCATCCTCCATCCTGTTTGTCAAGAATGTCCACACCCAGGTCTATCCTGCACCTCTGTATGCAGCCTCCGTCCGTGCCTGTGAGATTGAGAGACTGATTGATGAATTCCACCTCTCCGACATCAACAATCACTTTGTCTCCTCTGCCATCATCAATTTCAACAATGGAGATCCCGGTGATGAGATGAAAAGGGAGATTGAGGAGGAGATCAATGAGAAATTCTGTGGGGCAAAGAATGGTGGCAGGATCATGGTCTCCTGGAACAAGAACAAGGAGTCTGCAACCAACATTGTGGAATTCAAGGTTGAGGACTTTGGTGAGAGATACAAGGCACTCTCACAACACTCCAGGACACAGATTTTCACCGCATTCCGGGCAAGTCCCCTGTTGTTTGGTCTCGTTTCGGAGGCAAACACCGGATTCTCAACTGATGAGTTTGAGCAGAGTTTCAAACTCTACAACCGGACACAGATCCAACCCATCCAAAGGTTGATTTGTGACACCTATGACAAGATTTATGGACAAAAGGGAGTCCTCACCATCAGACCATTCTCCATGAGTGGTGAAACGGAGGACAATGTGAACTGATATGGCTGAAATTCTGCTCTCATCGGAGGCATTTGTCAAGTCCGTGACCTCCGCATCGGACAACCTGTCCGGGAAATACATCCTCCCATCCCTCCGGGAGGCACAGGAGATTGGTCTCAAGGGCATCCTTGGTGATGACCTGCTTTCCAAACTCAAGGGTCTCATCAAGTCCGGTGACCTGGAAACGGAGTCCAATGGTGTGTACAAGACCCTGGTTGACCATTGTCAATATTACCTGGCATATATGACCATTGTGGAGGTCACCAACAAGGTGTCCTACAAGATCGGCAATTTCGGTGTGACCAAGACCCAGGATGAGAATCTCCAGGTGGCAACCCAGGATGAGATTGCCAAGATGCAATACTACTACCAAAGCAAGGCAGATGCATGCTGCCTGGATCTGCAGAATTTCCTCCTGGATCACAGGGCAGACTATCCGGAACTGACTGACTGCTGCTGCCACAGGATTGAATCCAACCTCCGGTCTGCTGCCTCCTGTGGGATATTCCTGGGAGGTGCAAGGGGCAGGGTCATTCCCGGTGTGCCTGTCACAAAGAATGGGAGGTGTAAGAGATGACCCTCCTGGAACTCATCAAGACAATTGAGGTGATTGCATCCCATCAGCCATCCATCAAGATGGTTGTGGAAAACGATGTGTTCAGACTCAATAAAAAGGCAGATGCCAGGTATGGTGTCTTTGCCTTTGTGCAGAGGGAGCATTCATCCTCCGTTGAATCCAATGTCATCTCCTACTCTTTCACATTTTTCTATGTGGACAGGCTCAAGAATGACAGATCCAATCAGATAGAGATCCAATCCGTAGGCATCCAAACCCTGGACAACATCATCCGGCAATTGGATGACCTGGAGATCTATGCGGAGACCACCTACACATTCCAGGTTTTCAACCAAAGATTCCTGGATGAGTGTGCAGGTGTATTCTGCAATGTCACCCTTTCCGTCCCTGTGGGGTCTCTCTGTCCGGAGGACTTTGCGGATTTCAATGCCGATTTCAATGATGACTTTATGATCTACTGACATGGACACCTGGATTGCAATTTTGGGTGGGTTGCTGACCACCATCATTTCCGGTTTCTCCGGATGGTTTTTCACCAAGAAAAAGTACAATGCCGAGGTTGACAACAACCTCATCAACAACATGCAGGAATCCCTGGAATTCTACAAGGCTCTTGCCGATGACAACAAGCGGAGGTTGGAGGAGGTCTTGACGGAAAATGCTGATCTCCGGAAAGAGGTTGCAGATCTCCGGGAGCAGGTGTTGAAACTGACATCTGCCCTTGCTGATTATGGTCTGCAGAAACTTGTGGAGGACAAGGGCAATGAAAATTCTCATTGATGCCGGGCATGGGATAGACACTCCGGGCAAGAGGTCTCCGGATGGGTCATTTTTGGAATACCTTTGGAACAGGCAGGTTGCTGATCTTGTCCTCACCAGGTTGAGGGCATCCGGCATGGATGCAGACCTGGTGGTGACGGAAACCAATGACATCACACTCCGCACCAGGGCAATGAGGGTGAACAGGGTCTGTGACAGGCTTGGTGCATCCAATGTCCTCCTGGTGTCCATCCATGCCAATGCAGCCGGGAACGGAAAGTCCTGGATGAATGCAACCGGATGGGAATGCCACACCTCTCCAGGAAAGACCAAGAGTGACGATCTTGCAGAGACTTTCTACAAGGTATTTGCAGCAGCATTCCCGGAGAAAAGGATGAGGAGGGATTGGTCTGATGGTGACTCTGATTGGGAGTCAAATTTCTACATCCTCACCAAGACCAGGTGTCCTGCAGTCCTCCTGGAAAACTTTTTCTATGACAACAGGAGTGAGTGTGCATGGCTGCTCCTGGAGGGGACAAAGGTGAGGATTGCGGATGCCATTGTTGCAGGTCTGAAAAAGTTTCTCAAGAAATGAGACCGGAGAAATACATCTTGATGGGAATGGGGATTGTGGTTGCAATCCTCATTGGTTTCCTGGTTGGCAGGAGATGCCCCAGGAATGACCCAGGAGAGCCTCCAACACCCAAGGTGGACACATTGTTCATCCGGGACACATTCAAGGTCACAGAGCCAAAATACATCACCAGGAGGGTGGTGGATTCCATCCCATATCCGGTGACAGACACCATCCGGATGAGAGACACATTGTTTGTCCTCCTGGAGAGGCAGCAGGTGACCTGGGAGGATAGCCTGGCAAGGGTCTATGCATCCGGAGTCAATCCCCAGGTGGATTCAGTCATCCATTTCACCCAGGATCTGATCATCACCAAGGAGATCCCGGTCATCCAGGTCAAGAAAACCAGGTGGGGACTTGGAGTCCAGGCAGGTGTTGGTGCAGGAAAGGATGGTCTGACACCATACCTTGGTGTTGGTGTCTCTTACAATCTCCTGTCCTGGTAATTTACAAAGCAGACCATTTCTATATTTCAAGGAAAAACAACAATGAGCAACTATTCCTCACTCAAGGCAACCATCAATGCCAATATCAAGACAAACGGAAACCAGGAAATAACAGGATCTGTCCTCAATTCCGTACTGAATGCGATGGTGACAACCCTGGGGGCAGGGTATCAGTATGCAGGAGTTGCAACTCCGTCCACCAATCCGGGGACTCCGGACAACAAGGTTTTCTACCTTGCCACAACTGCAGGGACATACACACATTTTGGGAGTCTTGTCCTGGCAGAGGATGATGTTGCCATCCTCAAGTGGGACACCGCATGGAGCAAGCAGGAGACCGGAATTGCCACCACCGGGGCGGTTGTGAAAGTGGATGAGAAAGTGAATGTGCCTGTCACGGAGACCCTTGATTTCAGCCTCAATGGTTACATCAAAGCAGATGGGGCATACACAAATTCAAGCAATTTCCGGGCAACCGATTTCATCCCGGTCTCTCCGGGTGATGTGGTGGTCTTTTCCCTGGCACAGGGTACAACCCTGCCATCCGTTGCAGCCTACAACTCAAGCAAGACATTCATCCAGGCTCTGTCAATGGGTACGGGATCTTTCCAAACCAATGCAAGAGTCACAATCCCATCATCTCCGTCCGGGATTGCTTTTGTAAGGGTGTCCGGTAGAGCCACAACACAGGACACACATCCACAGGCAAATCCAAGTGGCACTCTTATCACCTTTGACAAGGCAGTCCATGAGTCATTGTTAAATAGTCGCATTGCAGCCGTATCCGATGAGGTGGAGTCCGTTGGGATCTTCTCCTCCAACGGATATATCAATGTGCAGACAATGGCATTCACCAACACCAATGCATTCCGGACAACCAACCTCATTCCGATATATCCGGGATTCGTTATCCGGACAAACTCCTCCCTGTCATATCCTTTTGCACAGGCAGGACATGCATTCTATGGTGCGGATGCCACCTCTCCCAAAAGCACTCCTTTGGCGGTTGCCCCTGTGGTGAATGGGGAGATCACCATCACCCAGGAACAATATAACCTTGGATATAGATATTTGGTCTTGTCATTTCTGTTGTCTGCAACTCCGTCTCCGGAGGCATCTGTCTACAAGACCATCAAACAGATGGTGAAAAAGACGGATGCAGACCTCTCTGCCTTTGCAGATGTGTTCAACACCAACCTGGAGAGTGATGTCATACTGATCCGGAAAACAAGTGACTCCGTTTTCAATGTCTATGTTCCAAGCCGGGGTGGAAAGGTCTTGAGATACTATTTTGAGAAATACTATAAGAAATGGGACTCTCTTGAATACCTGGACGGAAACGGACAGACACAGACCAAGAGCAATGTTGTGTCTGCAGATGTGTGGAACAACTTTTATGTGTACAACAATGCGGACAACTCCTACATCTGCCAGGGAAATAGCAACTTTATTTTCAAGGTTGTGGGTGAGTCCAACCATGCAGGAGATGGTCATGGTTGTGAGGTGATGAAATACTGCACTTTCCTTGCCGATGGTGTGGAGGTCGATCCTGCAACCCTAACCACAGACCTCAAGTGCAAGGTGTTTGAGTGCATTTGGAAAAGTGAGGTGTACAAGTCCGATGGACCGGGCAACTCTTTCCAAACCACCTATCCTGCCCTGGACACATCCGGCAATCCAATTGTCACGGCAATGCACTATCTCAAGATGAGATTCAACATTGGCAACAAGGTGACCATTGACAACAGGTTGGAGATCAAGAGGGACAACATCCAATTTGTCCAATGCCATGCAGCCATGCTTGAGGTCAACTATGGTGATTTCTCCTTTGTCTCCGTTGACAATGCGGATAGCAGCATCAACCAGGTCTCCGATGGTGGAGGATTCACACCCATTGGGAATTCCCAGGTGAATCTCTACTCCGTCAACAATATCCTTGCAAGGAAAGGCATGGTGTATGGCAAGGGATTCTCCATATCCCAGGAAATCCTGCCGGATGATCCTGCCAGGGTTGCCAAGTGCAACATCAATGTGACCAAGTATGAGGACAGGCTCAAACTCTATTTCATGCCTGTAGGCACTACATCCCCAGGCAGCCAGGTTGATGCAGAGACATTCAACTCCGGTGATTGCATCCATGTGATGTGCAACAGGGTGATTGAGTGATCCATCTGCATCCAGGATGAGACCGGGAGGGAAACTTTCCGGTCTTTTCTTTCATTTCTTGAAAAAATAATTTGTTTATTCAAAAATTAGTTGTATCTTTGTGCCAACAAGATGAGACAAACCTTTAATCTTTATACAATGGCAAACAAAGTTTCAGACAAGATGGTCAAGGCATTTGAGAGATTCAATGCTGACCTGGAGAAATTCCGGATGGAGACAGAGGGTGAGGAATCCACCCTGTATGAGGATGCATTCACCACCAGGAAAGTCAAGGATTTCAAACTCTGCAAGAATGGGAAACTCACCTGGGTTGAGGATGGAGTCAAGGAGAGTGAGCAGATGTTTGATGATGATGAGGCAAAGGATTATCTCTCCTTTTGGAGGGCAAATCTCCGGAGGGCAAAGAGGTATTGGAGCATGAATCCGGACACCCTGGACAAGATCCAGGATGGTGAGATTGAGGACAAAGAGGAGGAGGAATAAGTCATGAGAGCAAAACTGAACAAGCAAGAGGTCAAGACCCTGGAGTCTTTATACAGGAGGCTTTGTGCGGTCTATGATCACCTGGAGGAGAATGATGTTGAACTGCACTATGGCAATGGGACTGCAGCCACCCAGGTGAGTTGCTCACTTGCTGCCCTGGAATGCATCCTGCAAGAGAATAGGGAGGACTGATATGATCAAGATTGAAACCATAGAGATTGCAGGGTTTGCAGCAGCACTCTCTGCCTTGAGACTCCCATTTGGCAAGGAAATGAGGTCTGACATTGCGGTGAATAATCGTTTTGTTTGGCATTATTTCAATGATTCAGATGGGACACCATCCGCATTTGACGGATATGACAACACCTACAAGAGCAGACTTGTGATCAACATTTTCAATGATGACATTAAGTTGATGAACACCCTTGTCAAGAGAGGGACAGAGCATGCAAAGGTCACCAGGGGCATCATGGTGTGGGCAAAGATAACTGCCCCAATATATTGGTGGTGTGAAATGGAGACCTATGTTGTGGGGCATCAGAGGCTCTCATCAGAGTCCACCATGCATGTGGACTGCAGGGGACTCTCCGGTGATGACCTGGTGGCAGCAAAAGCAGCCATTCCGATGGGCAAGGAGTTGACCAAGGTGGATGCATTCTCCTACCAGGCATTGAGAAACATTGCAAGGCAGAGGTGGAATCACAGACTCCCGGAGTGGCATGTGTTTGTGGATTGGATCAAGACCCTGCCATTCTCCCAGGAGTTAATCCTGGATGGTTTGGACATAGAGGAGAACAAGATATGATGGACTTGGAAAAGCAGATTGTGGGAGACATCCTGGAGAAACAACTCTGCTCCATTGACAGAATCCTTGAGGAGGCATTCCTGGAACACTTTGGATTTCTCCTCCGGGATGTCCAGGACAGGGAAAACCTGGAACACATCATTGTCCAGGGAGATTCAATTGAGTCATTCCGATACAGGGGAGAGACTTTCCTCTATTGGAACAGGGAAATGAAAATTGAGATTGAACATTCAGATCTGATGACGGATGTGAGATGTACAACAGAATTCAAGAAAGTATGATGACAGAGAAAACATGGGGAGGTGCAAGACCTGGAGCAGGACGGAAATCAGCAGATCCGGAGGACAAGAGGGTGCAGATGGTCATCACCATTGACCGGGACACCAGGGACAAACTCAAGGCAATCTCCAAGGCAAGAAAGATCCGGATTGGGAGACTGATTGATGAGATGATCAAAGGAGAGTGGTGATTTGCTTTTCTGATTGATTATGACTACCTTTGCAATGGATGTGGAAACACCTCCATTGTATAAAGATTTGGGAGACCTGGGATGATCCTTGCAACGGCATTCCAGGTCTCCTTTTTTGCAGTTTTTGTCTGCATTTTGTCTGAAAACCAATTTATTGACATCAATAAATTGGTATAACTATTTGACACACATATAAATAGGTTGCCTCTCTGAATCACTTTTCACTATTTAGTGGAATTCTTATACGAATCTTTGCCCAGGAGCATCCAGGACATGTTTCCAGGCACTTTTGTGCAGGTTGATATTTCATGTATGGCTGATTGTTTGCCATTGATGATTGGAATTTTTGTCTTATTTTTGTCTGAAATCAACCTGTTTTTCTGAAATCTTTATACAATGATCACATTCAAGGCAATCATCATCCCTGGCAACAGGAGAAAGGATGGGACATATCCTGTCAACATCCGGGTCACTTTCAAGGGCAAGACCAGGAGACTTGCCACCACCCTGGTCTGCACTCCCGGAGATCTGACCAGGACTCTCAAAATCAAGAATGCAACAATCCTCAACAAGTCAGATGCACTCATTGCAGGGATGAGGGATGCAGTCAAGGATCTCTCCCCATTTGACTTGGAGACCCAGGATGTGGATTGGGTTGTGAGACACATCAAGGACTCTCTCACCAAGGAGGAATTCCACCTGGATTTCTTTGAGTGGGCAGACCAATACATCCTCACCAAGACTGAGATCACCAGGAGGTCATATGCATGTTCATTGAACACATTTGAGAGATTCCTTGGAAAGAGATCCATTGACATCAATGACATCACAAAACCACTCCTCCAGGGATTCATGGAGATGGTGGATGGTGAGAAAAAGATGTACTACAAGAAAAAGACAGGGGAGAGGTTGGAATCCAAGAGTGACAAGATTCCCAGGGGGGCATCCTCAAAGCATCTTGCAAAGTTGGAACACATGTTCAATGCTGCCAAGGACAAATACAATGATGAGGACTCCGGGAGGATTCTGATTCCCAGGTCACCATTCTCCAAGATCACCAAGATCTATCCGGTGAGCAATGGTCAGAGCAACCTGGGGCAGGATCTGATGCAGAGGATCATCTCCTCACAGGTGGACAATGATGTGATGAGGACTGCCCTGGATCTGTTCATTGTCTCCTTTGGTCTGATGGGTGCAAACATGGCAGATCTTTTCTCTGCAAAGCCTGTCAAGGATGTGTGGATCTACAACAGGCAGAAAACAATGACCAGGAGGGCAGACCGGGCAGAGATGAGGGTTGCAATCCCGGAGCAGTTGAAACCCTACCTGGAGAGGCTCAAGGGCAGGGGAGGATGGTGGCTCAACAGGCTGCATGAGTTTGCCTCCACCAAGGACTATGCATCTGCCAGGGTGAACAGGTGTCTCCGGAAATGGTGTGAGGACAATGAGGTTGAGGTGTTCACATTCTATGCTGCCAGGCATACCTGGGCATCCCTGGCAAGAAAGGAGGGTGTGGACAAGTCCACCATTGATGACTGCCTGGGTCACAAGGGGTCATTCCAGGTGGCAGACATCTATGCAGAGAGGGCATGGGATCTCATGCAGGTGGCAAACAGGAAAGTCCTGGAGTTGTTCACCTGGTAATATACGGATGGATTAATAAATTCTTGCAGTTTTTTATCAAAATTTATCAATTCTTATCAGACAACATTCAGACAAAAACTGCAAAATAGGCACATTCTGATAGGCTTATTTGCAAGAAAATTGCAAAAATAGAGGAGATATTCAAAATATCCCCTCCTTTTTTTGATTATGAGCAGACCTGTTTCTTGTCCTCATCCTCCCACAGGAATAGGAGGTCAATCAGATTCATGATCTTTTGTGGGTCATCCCAAAACCTCTCTGTCTCCCGGATCAGATCATCAGACACCGGGGACTGCTCTTTCTCCTCCATTCCTATTTCATAGACAAGACCATCAAGACCCTGTACCATCCATTGATGTGTTTTACATTGACCTGGAACGGAGGATAATCCGGATTGACGGATCTGCACTCAACC
>Ga0256405_10003596_pt1 | contig 31593 bp, 32 predicted proteins | sample RumenRJG_02DNA_FD_189096 | JGI IMG/M metagenome (GOLD analysis project Ga0256405, IMG submission 189096) | Bovine rumen microbial communities from Lethbridge, Alberta, Canada - RJG_02 | ecosystem: Host-associated > Mammals > Digestive system > Stomach > Rumen | place: Canada: Alberta...
GATCCGATTATATAAACGAATCGCATCTAATTTTTCTTCTAAACTGTGCTTAAATTGTTTGGACATAATGCTTTTGTTTATGTCCAACTTTTGGGGGGCACATCAAAATCGGGCTATGGCGCACATCCGTGTGACCGACGATTACGCCAGCGTGGGGTCTTTGTGCGCCAATTTGGCGAGAAGAGTTTTGATGGTAACGGAATCGCCCTCAGCGGGCCTTCCGGCGGGGATTCGGTGAAAAGAGGCACACGAAAAAAGGCTCCAGATTTCTCTGAAGCCTTTTCCTGGAGCGGAAAACGAGACTCGAACTCGCGACCCCGACCTTGGCAAGGTCGTGCTCTACCAACTGAGCTATTTCCGCATACCATCGGAATCTTTGCGGCGGCTCGGGAATCGAAACGGGTTTCATTCCGCTCGCCTTGCGAAAGATTTCCGCGTTGGGATTGCAAAGGTACGAACTTTTTTTACACTCCCAAATATTTTTTCACTTTTTTCATCACCGGCCGGGTGAAATGTAGCTGCGAAGCGCTTCGACGTAGGCGGCGAAGGCGTCGCGTCCCTTGTCTGTGATGCGGCAGACTGTCTGCGGCATCTTGCCCTTGAAACCCTTGCTCACTTCGATGTAGCCCACCTGCTGCAGCTTGTCGAGCTGTACGCTCAGGTTGCCCGATGTCGCGCCTGTCTCTGCTTTCAGATAGACAAAGTCTGCACTGTCTGCGTCGAGGAGGATCGACATCACGGCCAGACGGAGCTCCGAATGAAGCAGCGGATCCAGCGGCTTGAAGATTTTCCCAGTCTCCGGCATGACTTATCCTCTCTTTTGTTTTTGCAGGATCAGACCCGGAATCAGCAGGGCGAAAACCCCCAGAATGACGAAGGACAGGATCCGCACGGGCGAACTGCCGGAGATCACCATCAGCAGGAGGGCAGACAGGGCGGTCGCTACGACCGAGCAGGCCGTAATCGGCTTGTATTTCAGCACCGAACCGGACAGGGCTCCGCAAAGGCCCATCAGCAGGGTGATGATCAGGGTCAGGTCGACCGAAAGAGCACCTTCGATCCCGGAGAGCTGGCGAATGCCCCAGGCGATCCACACCAGGGCGAAAAAGCCGGTGGCAAAGATGCCGAACCACATCCATATCTTGCCGAGCATCCGGCTGATTTCCGTGTCAGGAACCTTTTCCCCCTTGTTCGTGTTCCGATGCATGATGAGGGCACCGATGGCGGACATGGCGAACCAGAGGAAATTCCAGGCGGGACTGCCGGTCAGGCTCCAGAGAATATAGATGATCAGTGCGGTGAGTGCTACCAGCACACCCCAGAGGATGAGCGGTTTGCCGGAGTTCTTCGTAATCGTGCGACGACTCCGTTCGATGGTCTCCGAAATCAGGCGGAGGCTGCTTTCTGCCGAAAAATTGTTTTCCATTTCAGTTTCTTTTAATCTGTTCAACAATAAAAAGAATGGCCATTCGGATTCTCCCCCGCCCCGTTGCGCACCGGTTCAGTTTTGAATCACAGTGCAAATATAAAGTAGTTTATTTTATAAACCAAATTATTTCAGATTTTTTTTGCAAATTTCTTTCATCGACCCCTCGGAGGCCCGCCAGGGATGGTTTCGGCCTGCGGGAGAGCCGCAGCCGCTGCAATGTACGCAGCTATGGCTCAACCAGTTACGCAAAGTGATCCCCCTCGAAAACAGGGGGATCACTTTACATAAGTCACTGACTGTCAGCTGTGTCCGTTGCAGCACCCAAAGGGGCAGGAGTGCGCCAAAACCGTCAAAGCGAAAAGCCTAGATGGCCGTTTCGAACTGGCGGAGGAAGCGGATGTCGTTTTCGAAGTAGTTGCGGAGGTCTTTGACCTGCCACTTGAGCATGGCGATGCGCTCGATGCCCATACCGAAGGCGAAGCCGCTGTAAACTTCGGGGTCGATGCCCGAGGCGCGGAGGACGTTGGGGTCCACCATGCCGCAGCCCAGGATCTCGAGCCAGCCGGTACCTTTGCAGATGTTGCAGCCTTTGCCCTTGCAGATGTTGCAGCTCACGTCAACTTCGGCGCTCGGTTCGGTGAAGGGGAAATACGAAGGGCGCATCCGGATCTGGGTGTCGGCGCCGAACATCTCCTGGGCGAAGAGCAGGATGGCCTGCTTCATGTCGGCGAAGGAGACGCCTTTATCTATATAAAGGCCTTCCACCTGGTGGAAGATGCAGTGGGCGCGGGCGGAGATGGCTTCGTTGCGGAACACGCGGCCCGGGCAGATGACGCGGATGGGCGGCCGCATGCGCTCCATCGTGCGGACCTGCACCGAGGAGGTGTGGGTGCGCAGCAGGATCGGATTGTCGCCGCCGGGTTCCACGAAGAAGGTGTCCTGCATATCGCGGGCAGGATGTTCCGGCGGGAAATTCAGGGCGCTGAACACGTGCCAGTCGTCTTCGATCTCGGGTCCTTCCGCCACGGAATAACCGAATTTGCTGAAGATCGAGATGATCTCTTCGCGGGTGATGGAAATGGGATGGCGGGCGCCAAGTTCCATCCGGTCACCGGGTTTGGTCTGGTCGAACGAAGCGGCGGCGGGAGAGGCCATTTCCGAAAGCAGGTTGCGCATCTCCTCGATTTTGGCCGTGGCGGCGTTCTTGAGGGCGTTCAGCCGCTGGCCGAACTCGCGTTTCTGCTCCTTGTCGACGGTGCGGAACTCGTCGAACAACTGGGTGATCTCGCCTTTCTTGCCGAGCCACTTCACGCGCAGCTCTTCGATTTCCTGTTCCTTGGCCGCCTTCAACTCCTGGATGGAGGCCAGCATCTGTTCAATCTTCTCGTTGGTTATTGCCATGACGCATCTGTTTTAAGCGCACAAAAATAATAAATCTACGCTTTCGCTGCTACCATTGCACCGCTTTTCGCGCAAGGGGCATGGTCATGCAGCGGGCGCCGCCGCCACCGCGCGGGAGTTCGGACCCCTGGATGGTGACGCAGCAGCGGGCATAGTCGTCCAGGTTCTTCTTGCCGGCAATCACGTCGCGGGCCGAAAGGACCTCGAATCCGTGCTTGTCCATCTCATGCAGGGTGGCTTCGTTGCGGGCGTAGCACAGGACTTTGCCCGGGGCGAAGGCGAACATGTTGGAACCGCTGTGCCACTGTTCACGTTCGGATACCCAGCTGTCGGACGAACCGCCGCAGACGACCGGTTCCAGGTCCATGCCCAGGCTGCGGAGCGTGGGCAGGATGCCGGATACGCCCCGGATCCGGCTCACGCGGCCGTCTTCCAGGGTGATGTGGACGGTCTTGTAGGAGCGGTCGTGCAGGATAAGGGGCTCGAAGACCATGCATTTGTCGCGGTCGAGCATCGTGAAGACCATATCCAGATGGATGAAGGACTCGGGCGAGGACGGGAGCTGCTGCACGATGATGTGCTTCCTGCCTTCCGGGGCAGTCTCGCAGAAATGACGGGCCAGGGCGTCGATGCCGGCGGCGCTGGTGCGCATGCCGTTGCCGATGACCAGGATATCATTTCGGGCCACCAGCACGTCGCCGCCTTCCATGAACAGTTTGCCCCGCTGCGGGACGCTGTCCTGCAGGTCGATGATGCCACATTCGAACGCGCCGCTGTTGCGGTAGATGGCGTCCATGATCATCGCCTCGCGGGCGCGCACCTGGTTGGCCATCCGGCAGATGAGGGCATTGCCGCCGATGGTGACCGAAGAGTCGCGGGTGAAATAGAAATTATAGAGCGGGAAGAGCGAATAGTAGTCTTCGTTCAGGAAGGCGGTCAGGGTCTCGATCTTGGCAGGAAGGCCTTCGATCAGGGCCTTGACCAGCTGCGGCGTGGACATCGCCATCAGCGTGTCGAAGCAGCCGCCGGCCTGCTCGGCGATGCAGATTTTCGAGATGAGTTCCTGCCGGCACTGCGGCTTGTCGAGCACCCGGGAGAGCAGGTCGCGCACCTGATAGGTGCGGGCGACCTTGGAGAGTACGCCTTCGATCTGCTCGTATTCCTTACGGGCGATGGAGAGGTTCAGGATATCGCTGTAGAGGGCCCGCTGGGCCATCCGCGGCGTCATGTTTTCCACCTCGGGACCCGGGGTGTGCAGCAGGACGGCGTCGAGCTGTCCGATTTCGGACTGGACGTCGATTTTCAGTTTGGCATTCTTGGTATTGCGCATAGATACTTTCTAGAGATATCGGTCGATCTTGTCTTTCATCGTCAGGTCGGTGACGATGTCCTTGACGGTCTTGTCGTCGCGATGGCAGACCAGCAGCACGTCGCTCATGTCGATGATCATCACATTCTCCAGGCCGCGGGCGACCACCAGTTTCTGGGGATTCTCGCACAGGACGATGGAGTCGGCCACATCATCGACCATCGGCACACCGCCGCTGATGACGTTGCCGTCATCATTCTTTGCAACGCGCTCGTACACAGACTCCCAGGTCCCGAGGTCGCTCCAGCCGAAGTCGGAGAGGAAGACCCAAGCTTTCTGCGTCTTCTCCATCACGCCGTAGTCAATCGAGATGGCCGGGCAGTCTTCGTACACGCGGCGGATGAAATCTTTCTCCGCCGGGGTGTAGTAGACCTTTTCGCCCCCCTTGAACAGGCTCGTCACCTCGGGCAGGCAACGCTCCAGTTCTTCCTTGATGGCTTTCAGGTTCCAGATGAACATGCCGGAGTTCCAGAAAAACTCGCCAGTCTCGAGGAACACTTTGGCCAGGTCGGCATTGGGCTTCTCGGTGAAGGTCTTCACCTGATAGGAGGCGTGGCTGCCGACCCGGTTGGCCGCGGACTTGTTGACCTGGATATAGCCGTAGTTGGTCTCGGGGCGGGTGGGATCGATGCCGATGGTGAAGAGGTTGTCGCTCTTTTCGGCCGTCGAAAGGGCCGCCTGGATCGTATCCTGGAACTGGGCTTCGCCGATGATCAGATGGTCGGACGGGGCGACGATCACCGTGGCATCCGGATTTTTCTTGTAAAGTTTATAGGTCGCGTATGCGACGCAGGGCGCCGTGTTGCGCTTGTAGGGTTCCAACAAGATGTTGTCGTCGGACATCTGGGGGAGCTGTTCGTGGACCAGGCCGACATAACGCTCCGCCGTGACGACCAGGATGTTCTCTGCAGGGACAATCTTCGAATAGCGGTCATAGGTCATCTGCAGGAAGGTGCGGCCCACGCCCAGAATGTCGATGAACTGCTTGGGACGGGCCTGGCGGCTCACCGGCCAGAAACGGCTTCCGATGCCGCCCGCCATAATGATGCAATAATGATTATGGTTCATATCCTTGGATCTATGGTTAATCAAAATCTGTGAACGATCGGATAAAAGGCTTCGGGAATGTACTCCACCTGGCTGCGCTCCCCGTCGAGCACGACGGATACCACGTCGAACTGCACTTCCTTGAGGATCTTCCGGCAGGCAACGTAGTGCCGGGCCGCGGCTGCCAGGTTCGCCTGCTTGCGCGGATCGACCTTCTCGAAAGGCTGGATCTGCAGCGGCGGCGTCAGGGTCTTGACTTCCACGAAGTGCAGGCGGTCCGGGCTCTCCATCACCAGATCGATTTCCCTGTGGCCGCTGCGCCAGTTCCGGTCCAGCAGGCGCAAACCGCGCTGTTCCAGCGCCCTGAGCGCAAGTTCCTCTCCCCTTCTCCCCGTTTCGTCTTTTTTCAAATCACTCGTTAATAACTGTATAAAGTTTACAAAGATAAGAAAATTTCGACAGAACGCTACATATTTGACAGGGGCCTGAAATAAATTCAAATATATTTGCTGATTATGTATAAATATGCGTATATTTGCCCGATAATCGTATTTTATACATAATAAATACCCAATCATGAATAATCGACTCGAAATAATCCAAAACATCGTCCGTGAACGAAAGATCCGAAGCCAGGACGAACTGACCCTGCTACTCGCTGCGCATGGGATAAAGACCACGCAGGCAACCCTTTCACGCGATTTCAAGAAACTCGGCATCACCAAACGGCGGGATGCGCGGGGCGGCTCCTACTACACCCTTCCGGAGCCGGAACGGACACAGCAGGCGGTCCTGTTCTCCAACAGCCGGGCGGGCGAAAGTATCGTCAGCCTCGATATCTCGGGACAACTTTGCGTGGTCAAGACGCTGCCGGGCTGCGCCAACATGGCGGGTGCGCTTGTCGATGAGCACGAACATCCGGCCGTGATGGGCACCATCGCCGGCGACGACACCTTGCTGCTGATGCTCCGCAAGGGCTACGCGAAGGTGGATATCCTGGCTTTCCTGGAGGAACTCATTCCGAATCCTTCCGCCCTGCTGATCAATAAAAACGACTGAATATGAATGTGAATGTCTTGGTGGCCGACGACAGTCACCTCCCCTACGCGGAGGCTGTGTGCCACGAATTGTATCTGTCCTCGCTCGGCGACAAAATCGGTATCGCCCAGCGCAGCCCGGACTACATCCGGGACAAGATCCGCTCCGGCAAGGCCGTGATCGCCCTGGCGGAAGACGGGGAACTGGCCGGTTTTTCGTACATTGAATCGTGGGGCGGCAAGAGCTTCGTGGCCAATTCCGGCCTGATCGTCCCCGAGAAATACCGGGCGATGGGCATTGCACGACGCATCAAGGAACAGACCTTCATCCTTTCGCGAAAGCTGTTCCCGGCTGCCAAGATCTTCTCGATGACCACCTCGGCCGCCGTGATGCGGATGAACTATGAATTCGGTTTCCGGCCCGTCACCTACGACGAGCTGACCAACGACGTGGAATTCTGGAAAGGCTGTGAAGGCTGCCGGAATTTTCCCGTGCTGCAGGAGCAGAAATACCGGGTCTGCATCTGCACGGGGCTGTTGTATGACCCGGAAGAGCATTTCAACATCCATCAACCGGAGATTCCCGGTCAGGCCGGGAATGAGGAATTATGAAAAAAGTAGTGGTAGCCTATAGCGGCGGGCTTGACACCTCGTATGCCGTGATGTACCTGGCCCGGGAGAAAGGGTATGAAGTCCATGCGGTCTCGGCCGATACCGGCGGCTTCTCGAAAGCGCAGCTCAAGGCCAACGAAGAAAACGCCTATAAACTCGGCGCCAAGCACTTCGCCGTGATCGACATCACGCAGGAATATTATGAGAAGAGCCTGCGGTACATGATCTTCGGCAATGTCCTGCGAAACGGGACCTACCCCATCTCCGTCTCGTCGGAACGGCTGTTCCAGGCGATGGCCGTGGCCCGCTATGCGAAGCAGATCGGGGCAGACGCCATCGCCCACGGTTCGACCGGCGCCGGCAACGACCAGGTGCGTTTCGACATGGTGTTCCTGGTGATGTGTCCCGGCGTGGAGATCATCACGCTCACCCGCGACGGCAACCTGACGCGGAAAGAGGAAGTGGACTACCTCAACGCGGGCGGCTTCCAGGCCGATTTCACCAGATTGAAATATTCCTACAACGTCGGTCTCTGGGGCACGTCGATCTGCGGCGGCGAGATTCTCGACTCGCGGCAGGGCCTGCCGGAGAGCGCCTATCTCAAACAAGTGCAGAAATCCGGCTCCGAGACACTGGCCCTCGGCTTCGAAGGCGGCGAACTCGTCTCGGTCAACGGGAAGGCGTATGCCGACCGCGTGGCCGCCATCCAGGCGGTGGAACGCATCGGCGCAGCCTGGGGCGTGGGCCGGGACATGCACGTAGGCGACACCATTATCGGCCTCAAGGGCCGGGTGGGTTTCGAGGCCGCCGCACCGATGCTGATCATCGCCGCCCACAAGTTCCTCGAAAAATTCACCCTCTCCAAATGGCAGCAGTACTGGAAGGACCAGGTAGCCACCTGGTACGGAATGTTCCTGCACGAGAGCCAGTATCTGGAGCCGGTGATGCGCGACATCGAGGCGATGCTCGAGAGCAGCCAGCGCTATGTCACGGGCACCGTGACGCTGGAACTGCGTCCCTGCGCTTTCTCGACCGTCGGCGTGGACTCGCCCTACGACCTGCTCAAGTCGAAACTGGGCGAATATGGCGAAACGCAGCGCGGCTGGAGCGCCGAAGAAGCCAAAGGCTTCATCAAGCTGCTGGCCAATCCGCTCCGGGTCTTCTACGGATGTCATCCCGACGAACTGCCGCACGATGAATAACGCCGACTGCATCGATCTGCTACGGAACCTGGTCCGCATCCCGTCCCCTTCGGGGCAGGAGGACAAGCTTTGCCGGCAGATCAGCGGATGGCTGACGTCGCAGGGACTCCCGCACAGCTGCCCGGGCGGAAACATCGCCGCGGCAGCTGCGCCGCCCGATCCGGGCAGGAAGACCCTGGCGCTGATCGCCCATACGGACACCGTGCCGCCGGCCGCCGGCTACACCCGCAGTCCCTATGATCCCGGCACCGATCCGGCCGTCGTCCGGGGGCTGGGCTCGAACGACGACGGCGGCAGCCTCGTGGCCATGCTGGCCGTCCTGCGGCATTTCGCCGGACGGCCGCTGCCGTTCAACCTGCTCCTGCTGCTGGTCCGCGAAGAGGAAACCTCCGGTCCCGACGGCCTGCGCTGGCTGTACGGACCGGACGGGCCTTTCAGTCAGCCGGCCGGGTCGCCCGACTGGCTCCCGAGCCCCGACTGGGCCATCGTCGGTGAACCGACCGGGATGCGGGCCGCAACCAGTGAACGCGGCCTGCTGGTACTCGACGGGGAAGCCGTCGGCGAGAGCGGCCACGCCGCCCGCGGCGACGGGGTCAACGCCCTGTATCTGGCCCTCGACGACATCGCCCGGCTGCGCAGCCACCGTTTCTCGCGGGTCTCGCCGGAGATGGGGCCAGTCCGCCTGAATGTCACGCAGATCGAAGCCGGCCTGGCGCACAATGTCATTCCCGACCGCTGCTGCTTCGTCGTGGACATCCGGCCGAACGAACTGTATTCCCCCGCGGAAATCCGCGATCAGCTGCAGGCCGTCTGTACCAGCCGGCTGGAGGCCCGCAACCTGCTGCACCGGGCGTCGGCAACGGCCGCCGATTCGCCGCTGCGCGCCGCCGTCGCCGACCTCGGCCTGGAGACCTTCTCCTCGCCGACCTCCTCCGACTGGATGCAGCTGCCCTGCGACGCCGTCAAACTGGGTCCGGGCGACTCTACCCGCTCCCACCACGCCGACGAATACATCTTCGTTGAAGAAATTACGCAGGCAATCGATATTTACATAGACTTTATTAATACGTTTACACAATATGCATGAACTTGTACAGTTCATGCAAAAAAGAATCATTATGGCAACATTATGGAACAAGGGAACTGAAGCTACGGAGCTCGTGGACCGGTTCACCGTCGGAGACGACCGCACGCTCGACCTGCGGCTGGCCGAGAGCGACATCGAAGGCTCCCAGGCCCATATCCGGATGCTCGAAAGCATCGGACTGCTCACGGCTGCCGAGCGGAAAGCCCTGTCCGAAGGGCTTGAACGCATCCTGGTGTCGGTCAAGGCCGGTATCTTCCAGGTCGAAGACGACGTGGAAGACATCCATTCCCAGATCGAGTTGATGCTTACCCGCGAACTGGGCGAACTGGGCAAGAAGATCCACGCCGGCCGCTCCCGCAACGACCAGGTCCTCGTGGACCTGAAACTCTACCTGCGCAAAGAGCTGCGGCAAGTGCGGAGCGAAGTGCTCAGCCTGTTCCATATCCTGCAGGATCTCAGCGAAAAACACAAAGAGATCCTGCTGCCCGGCTATACGCACGGTCAACTGGCAATGCCCTCTTCGTTCGGCCTGTGGCTGGGCGCCTACGCGGAAGCCCTCGCGGAAGACATGACGCAGCTGGGCGCCGCCTGGAAAGTCACCGACCGCAATCCGCTCGGCTCGGCGGCCGGCTACGGGAGTTCTTTCCCGCTCGACCGGGCGATGACCACACAACTGCTCGGTTTCGCCGAACCCGTTTACAACAGCGTCGCCGCCCAGCTCGGCCGCGGGCGCCTCGAGCGAACCGTCGCCGGTGCCCTCGGCGCCGTCGCCCTGACCCTCAACAAATTTGCAGCCGACTGCATCTTCTATATGAGCCCGAACCAGGGATTCATCCATTTTCCGGACTCCCTGACCACCGGCAGCAGCATCATGCCGCACAAGAAAAATCCCGACGTGTGGGAGATCATCCGCGGACGCTGTGGTCGCATCCTGGCCTGCCCGGGAGAAATCGCGCTGCTGGCCAGCAACCTGCCCCACGGCTATCACCGCGACTACCAGCTGCTCAAGGAGATTCTCTTCCCCGCCATCGACCAGCTGCACGACTGCCTGCAGATGACAGCCTATATGCTGCAGCATCTTCAGGTCAACCCGCAAATCTTCGAGAATCCGCTCTACGAGACACTCTTTACCGTCGAAGAAGTCAACCGCCGGGTCCTTTCCGGAACCCCGTTCCGGGAGGCCTACCGGCAGGTCGGCATCGAAGTGAATGAAGGCAGATTCCACTATGAAGGCCCCGCACCGGCCAGCCTCAAGGCTTCCGACCTGGGACATACCCACCTGGGCAGCCTGGGCAAGCTGTGCACCCGCCAGATCGCGGCTGTCATGGAGGCGGCCGCCGTCTGGTAAAACCCCGCAGAAAACATCATGAACAAACGCAAGAAAGCCACGCTCCTGCTGCAAGACGGCCGTGAATTCAGCGGCTGGAGTTTCGGCTACGACGGCCCCTCCGAAGGAGAGATCGTATTTTCCACGGCCATGGTCGGCTACCCCGAGAGCCTGACCGACCCTTCCTACAGCGGCCAGATCCTCTGCGTCAGCTATCCGCTGGTAGGCAACTACGGCATCCCCGACGAGGCACCCGACGCCCAGGGCCTGTGCACCCGTTTCGAATCCGAAAAAATCCACGTGCGCGGCCTGGTCATCGCCGACTACAGCGAGAAATACAGCCACTGGGACGCCAGCAAGAGCCTGGAGCAATGGCTGCAGGAACAGCACGTTCCGGGAATCTGCGGCATCGACACCCGCGCCCTGGTGCAGCTGCTCCGCGACGAAGGCGCCCAGCTCGGAGCCATCGTGCCTGCAGGCTCCCCGGCTCCCGCGGCATTCCCAGATCCCAACCTCGAAAACCAGGTGGCAATCGTCAGCTGCCGGGAAGTGATTCGCTACGGCAGTGGCCCCAAGCGGGTCGTCCTGGTGGACTGCGGCGTCAAGCACCAGATCATCCGCTGCCTGCTCAAGCGCGGCATCGAGGTGGTGCGCGTCCCCTGGGACTACGATTTCAATACCCTGGAATGGGACGGGCTTTTCGTCTCGAACGGCCCGGGAAACCCGGCCCTGTGCGACATTACGGTCGAACACCTGCGCAAGGCCCTCTCAGGCGACAAACCCGTCTTCGGCATCTGCATGGGCAACCAGTTGCTCAGCCGCGCGGCCGGCGGAACGACCTTCAAGCTCAAATACGGCCACCGCAGCCACAACCAGCCCGTGCGCCTGTGCGGCACCGACCGCTGCTTCATCACCTCCCAGAACCACGGTTTCGCCGTGGATACCGCCACGCTCGGCCCCGAATGGGAACCGATGTTCGTCAACATGAACGACGGTACCAACGAAGGGATCCGTCACAAGACCAAGCCCTTCTTCTCGGCACAGTTCCATCCCGAAGCCTCGAGCGGGCCGGTCGATACGGAATTCCTTTTCGATGAATTCATCACCAAACTCTGACATCATGCTGGACAAAACCATACAGAAAGTGCTGCTGCTGGGCTCTGGCGCCCTGAAAATCGGCGAGGCGGGCGAATTCGACTACAGCGGCTCCCAGGCCCTGAAAGCCCTGCGCGAAGAAGGCATTCAGACCGTGCTGATCAACCCCAACATCGCCACCGTGCAGACCTCCGAAGGCATCGCCGACAAGATCTATTTCCTGCCTGTGACGCCCGTATTTGTCGAAAAGGTCATCGAGAAAGAAAAACCGCAGGGCATCTTCCTCTCTTTCGGCGGGCAGACCGCCCTCAACTGCGGCGTGGAACTGTACCGGAGCGGCGTGCTGGCGCGGCACGGCGTCCGCGTGCTGGGGACGCCCGTCCAGTCGATCATCGACACCGAAGACCGCGACCTCTTCGTCCGGCGGCTCGACGAGATCGGCGTGAAGACCATCCGCTCGCACGCCGCCGCTTCCGTCGCGGAAGCGCTGGATGCGGCCGCGCAGGTGGGCTACCCCGTCATCCTGCGGGCGGCTTATGCGCTGGGCGGACTTGGCTCCGGCTTCTGCGACAATGCGGCCGAGCTCGAGGCGGCGGCCGGGAAGGCCTTCGCCTTCTCGCCGCAGGTGCTGGTGGAGAAATCGCTCAGGGGCTGGAAAGAGATTGAATACGAGGTCGTACGCGACCGCTACGACAACTGCATCACCGTCTGCAACATGGAGAATTTCGACCCGCTGGGTATCCATACGGGCGAGAGCATCGTAGTGGCTCCCTCGCAGACCCTGACCAACGACGAATTCCATTTCCTGCGGCAGAAAGCCATCGACATCGTGCGCCACCTGGGCATCGTCGGCGAATGCAACGTGCAGTATGCCTTCCGTCCCGACGGGGATGACTACCGCGTGATCGAAGTCAACGCGCGGCTGAGCCGCTCGTCGGCCCTTGCCTCGAAAGCGACCGGTTATCCGCTGGCTTTCGTGGCGGCCAAACTCGGCCTGGGCTACGGACTTTTCGAATTGAAGAATTCGGTCACACAGACGACCCCCGCCTTTTTCGAACCCGCGCTGGACTACGTGGTGTGCAAGATTCCCCGCTGGGACCTGGCCAAATTCAAGGGCGTCTCGCGGGAGATCGGATCCAGCATGAAAAGCGTCGGCGAGGTGATGGCCATCGGCCGCACCTTCGAAGAAGCCATCCAGAAAGGCCTCCGGATGATCGGGCAGGGCGCCAACGGCTTCGTCTGCAACAAACCCTACAAGGTGGAAGACCTCGACTGGGCCCTGTCGCATCCCACCGACACGCGCATCTTCGCCATTGCGGCGGCCTTCGAATCGGGCTACAGCGTGGAGCGCGTCCACGAACTGACCCGCATCGACCGCTGGTTCCTCGACAAACTGTTCGCCCTGGAGACGACCTACCGCGAACTGGAAGCCTGCCCGTCGCTGGCCGCCGTCGGCCGCGATCTTTTCCTGCGGGCCAAACGGCAGGGATTTTCCGACATCCAGATCGCCCGTGTGTACAAGCGGCCGGAGGTCGAGGTCCGCGAGCGGCGGCTCACCCTGGGCATCCATCCGTGCATCAAACAGATCGATACGCTGGCCGCCGAATTCCCGGCCCGGACCAACTACCTGTATCTGACCTATAACGGGAGCAAGAACGACATCGTTCCCTCCTACTACGGCTCGCGGACCGTCATCGTCCTGGGTTCCGGCGCCTACCGCATCGGCAGCAGCGTCGAATTCGACTGGTGCGGGGTCAACGCCGTGAATGCCTTCCGGCAGCGGGGCTGGCAGACCGTCATCATCAACTACAACCCGGAGACCGTTTCAACCGACTACGACAGCTGCGACCGGCTCTACTTCGACGAACTCAGCTTCGAGACCGTCCTGGAGATCTGCGCCGTCGAGAAACCATACGGCGTGGTGGTCAGCGTCGGCGGCCAGATCCCCAACAACCTGGCCCTGCCGCTGCAGCGCAGTGGCGTCAACATCCTGGGAACCAACGCCGACGACATCGACCGGGCGGAAGACCGCAACAAGTTCTCTTCGGTGGTTGATGCGCTGGGCATCGATCAGCCGCGCTGGCAGGAGCTGACCACGATGGACGATATCCGGCACTTCATCGACGAAGTCGGCTATCCGGTGCTGGTACGGCCCTCGTATGTCCTCTCGGGGGCGGCGATGAATGTATGCTACAGCGATGAAGACCTGAAGACCTTCCTGGAGATGGCCGTCGAAGTCTCGGCGGAGCATCCGGTGGTCATCAGTTCATTCATCCAGCGCAGCAAGGAGTTCGAATTCGACGCCGTGGCCGACGCCGGCCGGATCGTGGCGCATGCCATCTCCGAGCACATCGAATATGCCGGCGTCCACTCGGGTGACGCCACCATCCAGTTCCCGCCGCAGAAACTCTACTGCGTGACCGCCGCCCGCATCCGGCGCGTGGCCGCCGCCATCGCCGCCGAACTGCACATTACCGGCCCGTTCAACATCCAGTTCCTGGCTCACCAGGGGCAGGTGAAGGTCATCGAGTGCAACCTGCGGGCCTCCCGGAGTTTCCCCTTCGTGTCGAAAATCCTGAAGTTGAATTTCATCGACCTGGCCGTGCGCTGTATGCTCGGCGAGCACCCGGAGACTTCCGGAATCGACGCCTTCGAACTACCATATGTCGGCGTGAAAGCCTCGCAGTTCTCCTTCTCCCGCCTGGGCCACGCCGATCCGGTCCTGGGCGTGGATATGGCTTCCACGGGCGAGGTCGGCTGTATCGGCGACAATCTCGACGAGGCCATTCTCAAGGCGATGCTTTCGGTCGGCCACCAGATTCCGCAGCACGCCGTCCTGATCTCATCGGGCAACGCCATCCAGAAAGCCGACCTGCTGCCGGCCTGCCAGATGCTCAGCCAGCAGGGCTTCGACATCTACGCGACAACCGGCACCTGGCGCTATCTGCAGGAAAACGGCGTCCCCGCCCGCCGCACCCGCTTCCCCGACGAAGCGCCAGATGGGACGACGGTCTGCGAACCCGCTGTCGGCGGGCCGGGCGCGGCTGACGGGCCGAGCGAGGACGGGCGCAGAGCTGACGTGCACGCGGTCGGCGGGCCGGCCGACGGCGGCGGCCAGCCGGAGGCCATACCTTCGGCCGTCGATCTGATCCAGAGCCATCGCGTGGACCTGGTGGTGAACATCCCGAAGAACTTCACCCACGGCGAACTCACCAACGGCTACCGCATCCGCCGGGCCGCCATCGACTTCAACGTTCCGCTGATTACGAACAGCCGCCTGGCCACGGCCTACATCCGTGCCTTCTGCGCCCTCGATCCCGCCACCCTCCCCGTGAAGGCCTGGGACGAGTACCGCTAGCGGCAGCGCCATTCTGCGAACGCCTCCTTATCTGCGACTGCGGTCTGTCGCGACCGCCCCTTCTTGCGCTGCAACGGACACACTTGATTTACAGCCGATTACACGAGTTGACCCCCTCCATTTCGGAGGGGATCAACTTCAATAACTCGCTGAATGACAGCTGCGTCCGTTGCAGCGCAAGAAAAGGCGGGGTCAGAAGATAAAGCCGAGGCCCAGCGTGGCGTCGAGACGGGAGAAGCCAATCGTGGTCAGACCGGCGGAAATGGCCAGGTGATCGAGATTGAAGATCAAGCCGATGTCGGCGGAAAAGCTGCGGCAGGAGACGTCGGATACTTGCGCCCAGCGACCGGAGATGTCTTCCCAGTAGAGCGAGCGCTCACCGTAGCCGGCACCGGCATAGGCCGTGAGCCACGGCAGCGGATGCAGCAGTAGACCGCCGGCCACGGTCAGGCGGCTGCGTTCGCTGTGACCGGTCGTCCAAATCTGGCCGTATGAGGCCTGCCCGGCCGATGTACAGCTGTAGTCGGCCGTCCGCCAACGGAAATTGCTGTCGAAACGGACATAAAAACCGGCCTTGCGCATGACCCCCAGCATGGCCCCATACGAAAAATCTGGCGCGACGGCCTGTCCCAGCAACAAATACGAAGCACGCTGCTTGACCGGATCAGTCGTCGATACGGCATCTTCCGCAGGCATTGTCCGTGTTTCGACCGAAACTTCCACAATCCGTTCCACCGGAACCTCCACAATCTTATCCACCTGCTCCACGACGCGGACCGTGTCGATCTGACGGACTTCACGGACCACGAAGACCGTGTCCCGGATGACAACCGTCTGGCCCTGCACCACTTGGACGGGCTGCACAGGCAAAGATGGCGCCGGGAAAGGCGCTGCCGGAAGATCGGGCAGCATGACGACATTGGCATAACGTTGTTTCATCCGCTCAAAGCGCTTCTGCTGCGAGGCGGTCATCCGGCTACCTTTCACCTGCTGAAGGAGAGCAGTGATGGCATCGGCCTGGGTACGAAGCCGACCGATGGCTTCCGGCTCACCGCTGCGGGCCTCAACCGCAATGTCGCAGAATGCCTGATAAGCGTCAAGAACCTGTTCCCAGCGAAGGCTGTCGCGGGCGGCCTGCGCACGACGCGCAGCCGTATTCTGCGCACCGGCCGCCGTCAGGCAGCCGCATAAAAGGATCAGTCCAAGCAAGATTCGCTGCATAGTTTTCAAATATACACAAAAAAATCCGTATATTCGCTTGATTTTTATGGGAGAACCCTCATTTTTCTTCACAGATCCGCCTTGCGGCATGACTTCGGTCAGCGAACTCGAGTGCATTTACCAGTCCGAGTCCGGCCCCAGCATGTTGTTCCGGACGGCCCGCGAAGGGAAATTCCGCGTGCTCAAGGCACTCAAGGAAGAGCACCGCGCAGACCCGTTCTACCAGGGCCTGCTCCGCAAGGAATTCGAGATTGGCTGGGAACTTGACCATCCCGGTATCTGCAAGACCCTCGATTTCCGGGAAGTGGAAGGCCTGGGGCCCTGCATCGAAATGGAATGGGTTGACGGCTGTACGCTTGAAGAACTCTATGCCCACGGCCCCATCGACAAAACGCTGGAGCAGCAATTGTTCAGCGAGATTTGCGATGCATTGTCCTACATCCACCGAAAGCAGGTGTACCACCGCGACCTGAAACCTGAGAACATTCTGGTCACCCACAAGGGTTCGCACATCAAACTCATCGATTTCGGCCTCTCCGACTCCGACACGCACGCCACCCACAAGGAATCGGCGGGAACGGTGGTCTATGCCGCGCCCGAAGTGCTCCGCGGCGAGCCGGCTGATGCGCGAAGCGACATCTTTTCGCTGGGGCGCATCCTCTTCGAAGTATCGGACCGCTATACGGGCATCGCGCTCAAATGTATGGACCGCAAGAGAGAAAAGCGCTACGCCTCGGCCGAAGAGTTGAAGGCCGCGCTGGTGCGCCACGGCCGGAGCCGTTGGTTCTGGTGGATCCTGGCGGCCACCGCCCTGGTCGCCTCCGTCCTGGCCGGCGGCTACTTCTTTGCCCGGGGCGGAAAAGCGAAAGAAGCAGCGGCACCGCAGCAGGCCGGTCAAAAGCCGGAGCCCGGCCAGGCCGACCAAGCCGAAAGCATCGACGACCTCTTCGAAGAAGTCTCAAACCAGATCATCGACGCGCAGAAGCGATAAGTTGCATATTTATTAAACTTATTGTATCTTTGCAGAAAAAAATGAAACACTACGCTTTTCTCAAAGAGCTGCGCTTGTCACGAAGAATGACTCAGGAGCAGGTAGGGATCCTGGCGGGTATGAGCAAATCTCAGATCTCCAGAATGGAGAATGGCCTACTGGGGAGTCCCGAGACCGTAAAGAGGGTATTGGCGGCTCTCGGCTACCAGATGATTGTTGACTTCAAGGATATAAGGCCGCAAGAAGAGACTGGAATCAATCATATTCTCAACCTTTTGAAAGTTTACTATTCCTGCAACAAAGAGCGGCTTGGAATCGAAAAAATTGGTGTATTCGGTAGTTTTGTCCGGGGAGAAGAAACTCCCGACAGCGATATTGATATCGTCGTCGCCCTAAAAGAACCTACACTCTATCGTTATGCAGAGATTGCCGGACAACTCCAACTCATTTTCGGCAGAAAAATCGACTTGGTCTCATTAAAGTCATCCTTACCGGAATCCTTTAAAGAACAATTGGCGAAGGAGGCCCGATATGTATCCTAAGAAAGAACGGGTGAAAGCGCTATTGGTCAGCGCAATTAAAGAGACGGAACTCCTTCTGCAAATGAGCGGTGGCATTCACAAGCCCGATGACTATTTGACATCGCTTACCGGTATGACCGTATATCGTGCCTGTGGCATGAATCTGCAATTCATCACGGAGTCGCTCGTGAAGATCCGGAACCTCTGCGGACTGGCTCTTTTCAAACGCTACCCCGCCATCCCTTGGAATTCAGTATTTGGAATGCGGAACTACCTCTCTCACGAATATGGCGAAGTGGATGCCGAAGGCATATACGGCACAATCAAGACCGACATCCCCGATTTGTTATCCGTTATCAAACTCATGTTATCCGATCTGAACGACAACAAGTTGGATGGCCTGCTGAAAGATTGACCGATCAGGCCTCGACGCGCAACAGCGTCAGACCGCCGTCGTTGCCCGCGACATAGGCGGGAGTGTATTCCCCTGCGCGGAGGATACGGGGGATGAAGAGCGGATAGCCTTTCATCAGATGGGACAGTTCGAAGCGGTCGCCCGGAAGCAGTTTTGAATTCTCGCTGGCCGTCACCTCAAATGCGCCGCCGCCCAGGTGCCGGAGCGTAACAATCCGATTGGGATTCCAGCCGATCGTCAGGACGGCATCCGGAGCCAGCTCCGTGCTATAGACCGCCTTATCGGTCAGGAAATTGGAAGCGAATGCCTCGGTGGTCCGGAGGCTGTCACAGAAAGCGCGGAAGTCGCGATGCCCGATGAAACGGCAGAGAATGTCGAGCGTATCCTTGCGCGGCGAAGGATGGCTCGTCACATAGCCCCACATCCGCTTGAGCGTCGAGGCGCTCAGCAGCTCGCCCGTCTCGTGCTCGATAAACACCGACAGAGCCTCAAAGTCTGTCGACGTCGCCACCCGCCGCCCATAGTGCTTCTCCACTTGGGTAAGGAGGTAGTTCAGTTCAGGAATCGATTTCTTCTTCTGGTCCATATAGGTGCAAAGTTAGGAAAAAGGCGGTGAGGGGGCAAGTTCATCATTCCTGCGCCATAGTGTAGAACAGTTCCGGGCGAAATTCAAAATGCATCGTATCAAAATGATACCACCGCGTCCCAGAGATAAACCCGTGTCTTTCAAAGGCCTCAATTATTTCCAACGGGATACGGTTCTTGTAGTTGATATTATCAAGTTCTCTCGCTTTCGGATTTGCCCAAAGCCAGTAATCGGCATAAGTTGTATTTATATCTATAGCAATCCCAAAACTATGGGCACTCAGCCTATTTGCTCCTCGAACATTTCTCCAATAGAAAGTAGTTGCTTGTGTACAATATCGGTGATACTCCTTCGGCAACTGCCGCAACTCAAGGTAAACAGCTTTCAGGCTGTCAGCAGCTCCATTGATACGATTGAATTTTAGTTTTTGGCCTTCAAACCAATCCACCGATATCAGATTCGACCTGACAACTGATTCGGAATTACCATAGACCATTTTGAAAAACTTAGCACAACGGATTCTGCCGGGATCCCGCAAATAAGATGGTTTTTCCGACATTCGATCATACGGAATCGAAAACATATCTTCAACATCCGCTTCATCTAACGCCTGCAAAAAAGATTTTTCAAGTCCGTCATCGAAAACAAGGCATTCTTCGTCATCGAAAAAAATCTTGCCATCAAAATAAGACACTACCTGCTCCGGATAGCAAGACATCAAAGCCTTGACTCCCGGAGGCGTTGTATCTATCGCAAGTGTACTGATTTGAACATCACTATCCGCAACCCGTTCTGTTTGAGGGCTTCCAGAGCAGATATTCACTAGAAGAGAAGCAGATAGCACAGAGGTTATAACCGCTTGACTATTCATGCTTTTTCAGAAACTCGATGTTTTTAAGTTCAATTTCCGTCAACTTTGATGTGACATCCGAATAGCGGGGCTCATACCAATCCATTGTTGAGAAATAATCAGCAAGCTCCTTATTTTTGAAAATGTATCCGTGACGTGCAAAAATAGCATTACGCATTAGTCGAATATCTTTTTTTGAGCACCCCTCAATATCCGTTTCTGTCAATAATCTATCAGAAGCTATAGAATACCTACCCGATACTCCCATATTCTTCCCAGAATCTTCAGAAGTCAATCTTTCAGCGCTTTGCTGAACGCTATTTAAAGGAGATGATTTGGATCTTGATATAATGGGAGCGCTATCGGTATTGTTAATTTGAGCTATTGGAGTGTTTATATATCTGCTGTTTATGGATTCTTGTAACTGGGTATGGCGTTCTATTGGTAGTTTATTTATAGCATTGGAGATAATACTATGAAACTCCCTTGGGGAATCTACCTCATACTGAACGGAAACAGTGGATTCATTTTCATGTAAAAAGAATTCAACATACCAGTCAGAATTAGTTACTGGGTTTGAATCACATTTTATTTGTAGAGTGCGTGCTCTATCCCAGCGCGCCAAGATGCATATAGGATAGGGCGAAACATGATAGGCCGAAACATAATCAATAATCCCAAAGGAAAACCCATCCAATTTTCCGGTTCCTCCCCTCATATAACGATCACCCGATCTAAGCGATTCTGGATTTGCTTCAAATGACAAGGTACGGTTCTCAGCATCATGCGTCATTTTTGCATCACTAAAAATTTTTTCATAAACATATGAAGGCGCATCCGAGTAATGAATAAGTTCTTGGTAACTATTGTATCTGATTTTCTTGCCTTCTACATAATGTACAATTTCTTTATAGGCCTCATACGCGGCATCGTACTCCATATCTAGAGCGGTTTGTCGCATCTTTTCTTCTCTTTTACAAGAAGATAGGCCCCCTACAAGTACAATAATGATTAATGCACATATTAATTGTGCTCGGTTCATGATTGGTTTCATAATAGTAATAATTAGCAAATGTAATGCAGAGAAAACAAAACACGTTCGGTGAATAAAGTACAACAATGGTCCATTTTCTGGTTTATCTCGTTTTTTGCCACGTCCAGACAATATGGTCAAGATGTCTGGACGTCATATCAGGATACCCGTTTTGTCGGTAATGAACAACGGCTTCGCGGAATAGATTCTGAATCTGTTCCGGAGTCAAATCGCGGCCCACAGCATCCCTTACAAAAGTGCGGAGGTGAGTGTCAACCTTGACACCGTCTTCATCCCCGGCCAGCATAAAAAAGTAATCAACAGCGACATTTTGACCTCTGATATTCCTCAATGCATGTTCAAAAGCGGGATTCTTCTCAGCAAGGCGATTAACATCTTGATATGTATTGACTTCAAATTGTTGAAATACATCAAGATACCGAAGGAATGCCTCAGTTTTCAAAACGCCGCCCCTTGAGCTCGTTCTCTGATGATTATGAAGTGCATCAGCAAGAGACTGCGGAGTATAATCTCTAAGTTTGTTACATATGACAGATATAGTAACTTGCCCTTCAGCGTTTGGGACAGTATGAGGATTGGGCGCTTGTCGCGGGATGTCCAACAAAGTGCAGAAATTATCAATCAAGGGACTGACCACAGAGTCGTACTTGGAGCGAATTGAGAATACCGCATCAAATGCGCAAAGCCCAACACACGAGTAGTACTCCATGTCCTGAACAGGAGCCAAGGCTCGGTCACAATGCCTTAGAAATAACTCCATATCGCTACTTCTCTGCTGATTTTGCGCTGTACATTCCATAGATAATGCCCCAAGCGATAATAACAAGGAGAAGATTGACAACAATGTAAATGTCAACCTTGTATTCAAAGCACGAGAATATGATGTTCGCAGCCGCAATTGCAAGGACCATAATCCAAGAGAACACTTTGATATTCACACCACGACTTGCGTTCGAATACTTCAAGCCCATAGCGGGAATAATGACACTTGCTATAGAAGTGAAACCTATGGCTAAAGAGATCCAATTCCTGCTCTCTGTTTCGGGCGCTATAATTTCACAAACAAAACCCAAGAGGACCGCAATAGCAAAAGCTAGGATGAATTTTACACCTTCAATCTTCATATCACTTCATTTTAGCAAGAATAAATAGTTTGTTGACCTCCGGGACTTGGGTGGCAGGTGTCCAGACGCCCATCCCGGCTTTCCAAACCAAGGTCTCGGGCGTAAGAAGACTATTCTGGGCCAACTTAACCAATTCCTCATCAGTGAAAGGGCCAGCCTGCGTTCCGTCAACGGCAAGGTATGTCTGGCTCTGCTCTTTTATCGGAGGCGGCGTAGGTGCGGCCCCCTGCGCATTCGGCTGAGGCATTACGCTATTTATCATAGCCGGCATCTGTTGGATCATGGACATCCCGATGCCTAATTCCATCATCTTTTCGATGAAACTTCCACTGTCTTCTGCCATAGTTAAATCATTGAGATAATGTGAGGACAATCTTTGATGAACTTCCATTCCGGCCAGCCTTGCGTCCAGATATAAAAATCCGGAGTGATTGCATCAGCCTTGAGCAAATCCCGGATCTGTGCCAAAGAAAAAGGGCCGCGTTGTTCTGTCCCGGCTGCAAGTACGTACTGTTCCTGCTCTTTATTTTGGAAAACCGGAAGGACAACGTGCGGTTGAATGCCGAACTGCGGCACCTCGGTCTGCATTGCCTTGATGCTGTTCTTGGCCTGATCAGCTAATGCCTGCCACTGATTCGAGGCGACAAGCTTATCCAAAGTATTGAAATCTAATTGTCTCATGGTAATTATGGCTTAGGGATTGGAGGAATACCGGGAATAGGCGGCGGAACTGCACCCGGAGGAGGTCCGAAAAGTGCGCTTAGCGCCGGGATCGATTTCATCGGTTGCCAAGCCGACATACCTTCGCACCAGGCAAGCGTATCTCCGTTGATTTGGCCGGCAGCCAGCATTTGGCTCAAAGCAGATACATCGCAAGGACCGTACTGAGCACCATTTATTGCAAGATAGAACACACGCTGCTGCGCCGTAGGAATCGGCGGAGGAGTAGCCTGCGGCTTTCCAGCACCGGCCATTCCCTGCTGCATCGTCTGTCCCATCTGGTTCATCATACCGCCAACCTGCTGGCCCATCGCGGCACCCATCATCATGCCGGTCATCATGCCGGCGGGGTTCATATGCCCGTCTCCTCCACCGAAGTTCATGCTGCTCATTTGACCGATGTTCTGCATGCCGGTCTTGAGGACGTCTGTCTGCTTGTCAATGCTATGGGCATTGATATAGGCCGATTCGCTGCCCAACTCTGCCTGCCGGGCCGCCTGCTCGGACTGAAGCCGTTGTGCACGTTGTGCCTCATCACGCATACGTGCGGAAGTGTCACGCATATGCTCCATCTGCATCTCAGCCATATCCTTTGCGGTCTGATTACGGATGTCCGCGTCGGTGCGCATCGTCTCACGCTTGATTTCGAAACTGAGGAGCGTTGTCTTCTCGTTTTCGAGATTGTACAGTTGAGCCTGATCCTCTGTGAGACGTTTGAGTTTCTGGTATCCTTCACTCTCTTCATCGTATCGGATATCCTCTATTATTATATCGCTGGCGAAAACTCCGAAACGCTGCATAATCCGCTCTTGTACCCGTGCAAGAATGTAGTGCCCTATCTCCCCGATGAGTTGGTTGAAGTGCATAACGAAAATGCCGGTATCCTTGGGCGCGTTGGTGACAATCTGCTTGATTTCCTGGGTAAGCAAAGCTTTTACTTTGCTTTGGAACTCGGCCATTGTTGTATCCATAGTTCCCCAGGATTCCAAGAAATATTTCACCATAGCCGTATCCGTGGGGACCTGAAAAGCCAAAGCACCCTTTATGGCCACCTCTATGTCGTAGGCCTTGTATTCCGGTTCAGAGGGAATTACCCGGAAATATGGAATGGTAAACGGCAGTTCCATTCCACAGGCCAGGTTGATGAAATACACTTCGGCCTGGAATGGCGTACCGCCTTTGTATGCCATCCCTATGATTGATGCCAAGATTGGCATATTTTCGGCCCGGACAATGTCGTCAAATGGGCCGGTGATTATGTCGTATTTGCCTTTACTCTGATAGAGGAATACGGCTGCTTGTCCGGGGCGCACCCGAAGGCTGCTTCCGTAACGGATGCTGTTCTCTTTTTGGGATCTTCCGGCCGCTGTCTGTGCATCCGGCCGCCATTTCCAGATGAGATAATCTTTCTCATCACAACGGATCATATCCATGATTCCGCCTTCTATTTTGCTAAATAGGCCCATGATTATTGATTTCTCTCAAGATATGCCTTGCAATCTGGGGCAAGGATATGGTTCGGATTATGCCTTCCGATGTTCATAATTAACACATGATTATCGTTATTTACATAGAATAACACTCTTGGAATCTTTACAACAACCGGCTTTTTCAGCCAGGTAATAATTCGTCCAAATTGAACAATAGAGTCGCCATGACTATGACTCTGTTTTTATAGTACTTCTATATCGTTCAGTTAAACGTATTTAATAATATAATAGAATAACAAAGCAAGTGGAATTATTATTCCCAGCACTATATAAAGAGTATAGCTCTTTGCCGGTTTTTCTTTTAATACAAAAGCATAGTTATCAATTATGGGGTTCAAGGATTCATCTTCCTTTGCTCTCAGAAGCAATTGGGAATAGGCATGTTTCGCTTTTCCTAGCCATGCATTTTTTACTAGTGGTCGTCCGTCTCCATCTCGTCCAGAACTTAGATAGTTTGAGTATGCAAAAGTTAGCATTTGTAAGTAGCCTTCAATTGTATTTGGTATGGTAGCTCCTTGAATAATAGAAGCTTTTTTCTTCTCGATATCCAGAGGATCATCATTTTCATCATCTTCTTCCACTTCGTCCCATCGATTCAATTGCATCTGTAATTGTTCGAGAAATAGCCTTGCCTCTCGTGCTGCTTCTGACTCGTCTTCCAAGAGGAAACCGCATTCAGGGCATTTTAATGTACCACTTGGGATGATTGCCCCACAAGATGGGCATTTACGTGTATGCGATTTCGACTTCGGAATAGCATTGTCTCGAATCTTCTGCGACAAAGACTCTAGGACCATCTCCACTTCATCGACATCTTCGTCAATTTTCTCTGCTTTGCGAAGTATTATCTCTTTTTGCTTTTCGGTTAGCTGACCACTTTCTTTGGCGAGATTGATCAATTTCTCTAAGTCCTGATGCATGATTATTCCGTTATATTGTTATCCATATTGGAGTGATGTCACTATAACTATGTTCGCTCCCGTCTTCAGATATCGTAAGATTCGCAGAAAAACATTGTCCAACAAGTGAATTTTTCCTCAGCCATTTATCAATCGTTTTTGATCTTAGAGTAACCCTCTTTGCCTTTCTATATGTGGCGATAGCTTTCAATGAATCTGGATATGCTTGTCCCGGAAGTAGAACTGTTACCTTTTTTACATGTTTTCTATCTGGAATCTCACTTTGCACGCCCAAATTATGGCCATTTATATCATAGTATTGCAACTGAATGGTAACAGTGTTGTCCTTTGGCATAGTATCTATGTTTATAATTGATAAGCCTAAATAGGCGACCGATCTTCATTTCCAGTATTATTTATTGTACTTTAGTTATTCTCTTTCTCTTAATTACGGCAATAATCACTGGGATGATAATAATAAATATGAGCGGAATAACAATATAAAGAAAGTCATTGTCAGCTGATTCCGTCAAAGATACGAGAATGAAACCTATCACGACGGATAAAATCTCAAGGAGACACCCTTTTTTCTTAATCTGGTCCTGTTTTTGAGAAACCGACTCAACATGCGTTATTTCTTCTGCGTACATCTTCTCATCATAGAAACCATTCCAAAACGTTTTTGCCATAAATATAAAATCCGACCCGTCCAATTCCCATGAGGCTTTACTTCCTGAGAGTTGCATTCTTACCGTCCGCGCTGTACAGATTTTATCAAGAATCGTTTTATCAATCCGATAGAATACCTGTTCTTCACAGGCAGATGCCCTTGTTATATCTTGCGTGGTAACATCACTGCCACTATCAATTGCATCCAATCCAATGTTTTCTGTATTATTGATTTGAATGATAAGTTGGCCGTTCCGCAATAAAGCCCACTCACCAGGATAGGTTCTGGGAGCATTTCTGATAACGCTTTCCAAATCGTCCAACTTGACTTGAGGGTTGGCATCTACGGACTTGAAATGAACATCAATCAACAAGGCGTCCAAATCTGGCTCACATGAAACATGCCGCAAATTGATATCGGCAGTTTCTGTCATCGTACTTCTTCTGGGATTGAGTTCACTAGTGTCCGGAGAAAATTTCTCCGATAAGGTTTTAACTGTTTAATATCAATAAGTTACAAACGTTAGAAAATTTTTCGATTAGAACTTCGGTAACTTTGCGGTAGCCATCAAGAGGCCATCCGCAAGCCATGAATAAAGGAAAAACAATCTTTGCTCAGATCATGTCTCTCTTCAACGAATACGAGTTCAAGAAGTGTGTCGACTGCTACAAGGGTGACCGGCACTCTATCAAGTTCAATTGCCGTGACCAGTTCATGGTGATGAGCTTTGCTCAGTTCACCGACAGAGCTGGTTTGAGAGATATTGAGACTACACTTAACCTCTGCGGAGACCTCTATCGTTCTGGACTCAAGGTGATGCCCCGATCCACGCTTGCGGAGGCCAACGAGAAGAAGGATTGGCGTATCTATCAAGACTTTGCGATGACTCTGGTGAAGGAAGCCACCTCGCTCTACAAGGATGAGAAGCTGCGGATTGGTCTTGATGAGATGATATATGCGTTTGACAGCAGTACCATTGAGCTGTGTCTGAAGTTGTGTCCCTGGGCGGAGTTCCATCATGGAAAGGGCGCCTTCAAGATGCATACGCTGATGGATCTGAGAGGCTCGATTCCGACCTTTGTCTTGCTCACGCCGGGTAAGGTTAACGATGCCAAGGTGATGGATAAGATCCCTGTTGAAGCAGGTGCTTTCTACTTGATGGACAAGGGATACGTCGCCTTCGAGAAGCTTTACAAGTACTTCCAGCAGAAAGGAGCGTACTTCGTTACGCGGGCCAAGGACAACATGTCCTATGAAGTTCTTGAGTCCAGACCAGTCGACAAGGGTTCCGGCGTTCTTTCCGACGAGACCATCAGACTTACCGGATATTACTCGACCAGAAAGTATCCTGACACGCTGAGACTCGTTGTGTATGAAGACTTTGAGAACGGGAAGATCTATCGCTTCCTGACCAATAACTTTGCGATTGAAGACCCGCTGACCATCGCGGAACTGTACCGCGAGCGCTGGCAGATCGAACTGTTCTTCAAGTGGATCAAGCAACATCTGCACATCAAGACCTTCTATGGAACCACCAAGAACGCGGTCTACACGCAGATCTGGATAGCCGTTTGCGACTATCTTCTGCTCATCATTGCGAAGAAGCGATATAGTCTGGTTCCAAGTCTTCATTCTATCTCTAACTCGATCGGGCAGGTCCTCTTCCAGAGGGCTGATATCCGTGATCTTTATAATAAGCCGACAGCTCCTGTAATTGTTCCGGAGGCGGACTCTGGCGAGCAACTTATGTTATGGTAAAATTTCTCCGGACAGCAGTGGATTGAGTTTATAATTAAGCGTATAGCTCTTAGTTGTAGTTTTGTTTTTGAAACTGTCGTGGTAAACTGTTACATAAGAATTGCTCATACTCTATTATTTTTGAGTATTACAAAGAAAAAACATCAGTTCCCAAATATCAAGTCCACAATGGTTCATTTAATAGTCAACATTGTCCGGCGACATTTGCAACTTTTTCAAATTTTTCGGCAATTTCATACCTAACATGTTGATTCTCAACGTGAAACAAATTGCTTTTCTGTCAGTCCGAATCCATTGATTCCTCCTATATTTGCCGGTGAAACAAAAATATTGTGACAATGGAAACATCTTTACCGACTTCGACTCATGAAAGAGTCATCAACCCCTTCACCGACTGGGGATTCAAGCACGTCTTCGGACGAGAGGAAAACAAGGAACTCCTGATGGGCTTCCTAAACCTGCTGCTGAAACCGGACGTCCCGATCCGGGACATCCAGTACTTGAACACGGAAATAACGCCGGATGATCCGGAACTGCGACGCTGCCTGTTCGACGTTCTGTGCATCGACGAAGAAGGTGACTACTATCTCGTCGAGATGCAGAAAGCGCTGGACCGCCACGTCAAGTCACGACTTGTCTATTACGTATGCCGTCTGGTCGACCATATGGGGAAACACAACCAGGAATGGCATTACAATCAGATTAAACGGGTATATGCCATCTGCCTGATGGATTTTACGTATGAAAAGGATCCTACGCTATGCCAACATATTATGCTTCGCAGCAAACAGACCGGCGCCGTCTTTTCCGAAATTCTCAACATAATCACTTTGCAGATCCCGTGCATCCACGCAAAAACATTGACAGAATGTACGGAATCCTACGAAATGTTGCTATATTTGCTTCGGGCAATAAGCAAAAACATGAAAACGAAAGAGGAACTGTTGGCGGAGATCGAAGCCACGAATCTTCCTGACAAGGAACTTTTCAGGCGGGTCATCAACACCGTAACCGAAAATCTGACGGCCGAACAATGGGTCGAATATGGACGCGACCTGGAAAAATACACCCGCACCATCAGCGAGTACCGCTCCGCCCGGGAAGCCGGCTGGGAACAGGGACGCGAAGAGGGACGTGAGGAAGGACGCCGAGAAGGACGCGAGGAAGGACGCGAGGAAGGACGCGAAGAGGGACGCGAAGAAGGACGCGAGGAAAGCCGGCGAATAATTGCCAAAACAATGAAAGACAATCAGGCTGCTGTGGACTTCATCAGCAAATGCACCGGGCTCTCTGTTTCGGAAATTGAAAGTTTGTGAAACAAAGAAAGGCCATATTCCTGCTGATACTTGTCCTCCTTGCCGCCTGCGGCACCGACCCCGTGGCAGGGGACTTCAAGGCGCCGGTACTGGGTGCTGTGCGCGTTGAAGCGGAGGCGTTCCGGGCGCGGATCAGTTGCCCGGTGAGCGGTCCGCTGGGCGGGGTTTCGCACTGCGGCTTCCGGCTGGAGGGAAGTTTGCAGAAAGAGATTCCGGCCACGATTGAAGACGGCAAACTACTGGCGGACGTCAAGGGCCTGGCGGCAGACAGCGAATACCGCGTGGAGGCCTTCCTCACCAACGGCGATGAGGTCATCACGGCGGAACGCATCAGCTTCCGCACCGACGACGGACCGGAGACCGTCGATATCCCCGACCCCGTATTCCGTCGCTACATCCTGGCCAACTTCGACACGAACGAGGATGAAGTACTGACCCTGCCGGAAGCGCAGCATATCCGTCGGATCGAGGTCTGCACCGATTCCATCATTACGCTCGCCGGCATCGAAAAGATGGCGCAGCTGCAGGAGCTCATTGCACAGGGAAACTGGAGCCATGGCTGCATTTACCAGGTCGATCTGTCGGGCAACCCGATCCTGCGCTGCTGCCACTTGGATGACAACCAGCTGCGCACGGTCGATTTGTCTGCCAACCCTATGCTGGAAGAATTCGGCATTGGAGGTAACCCGTTGACCTCCATCGATTTCTCCCATAATCCACGGATTTGGAGCATCGGCATGAACAATGTTCCGCTGGATTACCTTCCGGACATGACTTTTCTGGATTTGGAAAGCCTGCATTTCGACCATGTGGCTCGCTTCATTCCGGAAGACTTTTTCCGAAATTTCCCGAAAATGGGTGGCTGCAACATCGGATCCTTCCAGGGAAGTCACATCGATTTCTCGCAATGCACGCAGCTGAACAGCGTCTGGTGCTACGATTCACCCAATCTGGAAGAGCTGGACTTGACAGCCTCGAACTGTACGGAACATGACTGGATCTGTACGCAATCCTGCCCCAAGCTCCGCTACATCTACTTGCGCAAAGGTCACACCATCAACCACCTGGAGAAAGATCCCCACACGGAGATCATTTATTTCGACAGATAAACTCATTGCTTTATGTTCAAAGGTCAACCGAAAGGTCTTTATGCGCTGGCGCTGGCCAATACGGGCGAGCGTTTCGGCTACTATACGATGCTGGCCATCTTCATGCTTTTCCTCCAGGCCAAGTTTGGCTGGGAGCAGGCGGCGGCCAGCCAGCTCTATGCCATCTTCCTGGCTGTCGTATATTTCCTGCCCGTGGTAGGCGGCTGGCTGGCCGACCGGATCGGCTACGGGCGCTGCGTCGTCGCGGGGATCTGCGTGATGTTCCTGGGCTACCTGCTGCTGACGATTCCAACAGCCGCCAACGGTTTCGGCATCGCGTTGATGATCGGCGCCCTGCTGCTGGTAGCCCTGGGAACCGGCCTGTTCAAGGGAAACCTGCAGGTCATGATCGGCAATCTGTATGACGACCCGAAATATGCAGCCAAGCGCGATTCGGCCTTCAGCCTCTTCTATATGGCCATCAACATCGGGGCGATGTTCGCCCCCTTCGCTGCCACGGCCATCACAAACCGTTTCCTGGCCAAATCCGGCCTGATCTACAAGGCGGACATCCCGGCGCTGGCCCATCAGCTGACGGGCGGCACCATCACGGCGGACAACAGCGCACGCCTGGCCGAGTTGCAGGCCCAGATGCCCGACGCATCCGTAGCCGCTCTCCCGCTGCCAGAATTCAGCACCTATTATGTGGAGCATCTCTCGTCGGCCTATAACATGGGATTTGCCGTGGCCTGCCTATCACTCATCCTTTCGATCGGCATCTATTTCTTCGGCCGCAAATGGTTCAAACACGCCGATGTGAACGCCAAACAGGCTGCCGCCGCCAACGCGCCCGTGGCAGAACTTTCACCCAAACAGACGAAAGAGCGGGTCATCGCGCTCTGCATGGTCTTTGCCGTGGTCATTTTCTTCTGGATGGCCTTCAACCAGAACGGGCAGTCACTCACCTGGTTTGCCCGCGACTACACGCAATCGACCGTAAGCGGCCTGCCCAAGGCTGGCTTCAGCATGTGGATTCTCGGCCTGCTGGCCATTTCCATCTATACGCTGTTCGGCACCTTCCAGTCGGAGAAAAAGAGCAACCGCATCGCCTGCGGAGCCGTGACGCTCGCCCTCTGGGCCGGCGTCGTGCTCATCTACCGGGGCATGCCTGCCGTACTGGAGATCCAGCCGCAGCTCTTCCAGCAGTTCAATCCGTTCTTCGTCGTCCTGCTAACCCCGGTGATCATGGCGATATTCTCCGCCCTGGCTGCACGGAAAGACGCCAGACATCCGGACGGCCGCGAGCCTTCGGCTCCGATGAAAATCGGCATCGGCATGCTGGTCGCTGCCCTCGGCTACGTGGTGATGATTTTCGGTTCCGTCGGCCAGCCTTCGCCGGCCGCGCTCTCAGGTACGGTCTCACCCGATCCGGTGGTTCCGATGTACCTGGTCGGCACCTACCTCGTACTGACCTTCGCTGAACTGCTGCTCAGCCCGATGGGAATCTCCTTCGTCACGAAAGTCGCTCCGCCCAAGATGAAGGGTCTGATGATGGGCCTCTGGTTTGCGGCCTCCGCCATCGGAAACTATCTCTCGTCAATCCCCGGCATCCTGTGGATGCGCGTCCCGCTTTGGGCCAACTGGGCCATCCTGGCCGCCCTCTGCGCCGTCGCCGGCCTGATCATGTTCGCCATGCTCCGCCGCATCGAAGCCGCCACGCGGTAGCCCTGTTACGCGCTGCGGCAGGAACTCGAAGGCATGTTGCAACACAAAAAAAAGAGCCGTAAGGAACTAACCTTACGGCTCTCAAAGGTGGCGGCAACCTACTCTCCCACTTGGTGTAGCAGTACCATCGGCGCAAGTGAGCTTAACTTCTCTGTTCGGAATGGGAAGAGGTGGATCCTCACCGCTATAACCGCCTTTTCT
>Ga0256405_10003597_pt1 | contig 31586 bp, 24 predicted proteins | sample RumenRJG_02DNA_FD_189096 | JGI IMG/M metagenome (GOLD analysis project Ga0256405, IMG submission 189096) | Bovine rumen microbial communities from Lethbridge, Alberta, Canada - RJG_02 | ecosystem: Host-associated > Mammals > Digestive system > Stomach > Rumen | place: Canada: Alberta...
TTTTTTGTGCCGCATGCTGTATTAGAATGCGGTTCGTTTTTTATTAAGGTGTGGCGTGCCGGCGGTTTCGGTTGACGGAGTCTGCTTAGGCAGCCGTATATATCAGGGGAAATCATGGATAAGTACATAATGGTTGCACAGAGACTTGAGGAAATTCGCAGTGAGCTCGAGAAGCTCGGGTTGTGGGACATTGAGAGACCCGGGGATGAGGCTTTTACCTCTGATATTCCGTTTAACATGAATACCATGGAATTTCATGAATGGCTCAGGTTTGTAATGATTGAAACCTTTAATACCGTTCTGGAGAACAGGGCTCCGCTCCCTCAGAATGTTAAGATATTTCCGTATGCTACCGAGGTGTACAGAAACAGAATCAGTGAATATAAAGGGCTTTTGAAGGCAATTTATAATTTTGACCTGGTTTTTGCACAGCGATAATGCACCATAAGTCACAAAACAGAATATTACTGCCGTTTTACCAAAAAATAAAACTTGTGTGAATTTTGTGCAGTATACATTTATGAGTATATGTATAAAATTTTGTTAAATAACCATTAATTGTTGTTACGCAGAATAAAATTTTGAATAGACAACAAATTACGAAATATAATCTTGTTTTATCATTTTTTAAAAAGTTCAATTATGAAATAACAAATTAACATTTTGTGATCGGTGTCAATTCCATTTTATTTTTTTGAAAAGTATAATGTATTCAATCAACTTGCGGGTTAGGTGGTTTAGCCGTATGCGGGTTGAAGAATTAAGTTTAATAATGTTAAGAAGGATTTATTATGAAGATTAATTGGCTTCCTTTAGCAGCTGCAGTTGCTTTTGCTGCTGGTTCAGTATCTGCTTCAGCTGTTGATTTTAACGGTTACTTCCGTGCTGGTGCTCAGCTCAATGCCGTAGGCGGTGAAGTTTACTGCGTTGGTAACGGTAACGATGGTCACAAGGTTGGTCGTTTAGGTGATGAATGTGATACCTATGCTGAAATTGCTCTTAGTCAGAATGTATACGACAAGGCCGGCAGCAAGTTCTCAGTTCACACATTAGTTGCTTACGGTACTACTGAAGGTTACAGAGATCTTCAGGGTAATTCATGGCAGGGTTTAGGTTCTGATTACGAGTTGGGTGAGACACAAGATGGTCCAGTAATTAAGACCAAAAATACTCCATGGAATTCACAGCGTCTTTCATTCCGTGAAGCTTACGCTAAGTACGATACCGATGCCGGTTACTCAATCTGGTCTGGTAAGAGATTCTACAGACGTAAGGATATTCACATCCTCGATTTATACTATCTGAATGACTCAGGTTACGGTGCCGGTATCGAAGGTATCGATGTTGGTAACGGTAACTTAAACTTCGCAGTTGTTAAGTGGGCTAACGACGGTACTGCAGATTACAACCGTAACGTTTACAAGTTAGACGCTCGTTGGGATGGTATCAACCTCGGTGCATTTGGTGCTTTAGATACTTCCGTAATCTATGCATTACCAGCAATCTCTAAGCAGCAGAAGGACGCTGAAGCTGGTCCACGTGCCAACACCGCTAACTCAGGTGCTTTAATCACCTTAGACTTAGGTTCTAACTTCGGTTCTACCGTAAACGTATCTAACCACTTCATTGCTCAGTGGGGTTCTAACGGTTTCGCTTACGTAGGTGCTTTCAAGAACCACGCCGGTGACAACTACACTCCAGACGTTGATGCAAATGGTGTTCGTTTAATCGACTGGGGTACTTTAGATTGGGGTTCTGACTTCGACTTAGGCTATAGCTTCTTATGGGGTCATCTCAACAGCGGTAAGAATCACGGTGTTAAGGGTGCTGCTTGGACTTACACCCGTTCAGGTTGGGAATACAGCATTGTATTACGTCCAGAATACAAGTGGACTGAATACACCCGTACCACTTTAGAATTAGGTTACTCAGCAATGAAGAAGACCGGTTGGGTTGCTGATGAAAATTTGGGTAATCCAGACCTCTACAAGGTTACCCTTGCTCAGCAGTTCACCCCAGGTAAGGGCTTCTGGTCACGTCCAGCAATCCGCTTCTACGCTTCTTACATCAACGGCGACCAGTTCTCTGATGGTTGGAACGTTCAGTACAAGAACAAGAACCACGGCAGCCACAGCTACCAGTTCACTTTCGGTACTCAGGTTGAAGCTTGGTGGTAATAGTTTAGTAAACTGTTAGTTTATTAAGTTAATAAGAGAAAGAGGGGCTTAAAGCCCCTCTTTTTTATTCTGTCTGTGAATATCAGTCTTTTGCTTGTTATGCCAATTCATGAACAGTTTAAGCAGTCAGTCTCAAGATAAATTTTTATTTATTCGTTGTCTTCTAATCTTTGTAAGTTGTTTTCAAATAAGTCAGATGAATTAATTCCAACTGAATCTCAGTTATAAGAATCATAAGCTGTCCGGTTTCGATGAACCTAAACCGATAAGTATTTACTATGTAGTTAAATTACGATTCAAGGATGCTTTGAGTCAGTGATGTCATAGATTAAAGAAAAATAATTTTACAAGGTAGATTAAAGACTGAATTCAGTATATATGAATCTGTAATCGCCATTGGTATGCAGTTTGAATTCGTTCTTTACATTAGTATTGTTCCGCCTGTTTAATTATTCTGACACATTTATTTCTAGAGTTTAGTTAATGGGCGAAATCTCAGTTTTGAGCAGTGAAAATGCTTAAATTATGCTTGCTGCTGACTCAGACCTGTGTCTGATCTGTTTTTATATTACGTAAATAAAAAAGGCGGATAGAAAAAAACTAAATTCTCCGCCTTTGTTACGCTCAATTACTATGTGAATAAGTAACGAAAAAGTCTATTACCACCAAGCTTCAATCTGTGAACCAAAGCTGAACTGGTAGTTATGGTTGTCAAGCTTAGCAGCACCAACCTTATGTTTGAACTGATCGCCACCCTGATATGATGCATAGAAGCGGATAGCAGGACGAGACCAGAAGCCCTTACCTGGAGTAAACTGCTGAGCAAGAGTAACCTTGTAAATGTCTGGATTACCGTTATCGTACCAGTCAGATGCGTGCTTACCTTCATTCAGTTTACTTGTACCATTCTTCTTCTGTGAATAACCTAATTCTAAAGAGGTACGGGTGTATTCAGTCCACTTGTATTCTGGACGAATGGTTACGCTGTATTCCCAACCGCTGTTTGATCTGCTCCATGAACCATCCGCATGCTTACCCTGAGCAATGTGTCCCCAGAATAATGCATATGCAAGAGTAAAGTCTTCAATATCGTAAGTACCCCAATCTACAAGTCTTACACCATTCATGTCCTTGCCTGAAGTGTAGATACTGGTACCATTGGAACCAAATGCACCAACGTCTGAGAAGCCATTGTTACCCCACTGAACGATGAAGTGGTTCATCAGAGTGTCAACATTAAGAGTGTGATCTAAGGTTAAAAGAACACCTGAGTCCTTTCTGAATCCATAGTTGTCTGACTGATAATCAGATACCATAGGGATACCGTAGATGGCTGCAGCATCTAAAGAACCGAATGAACCTAAACCGATAGCATTCCAACGTAAATCAAGATTGTAGTTATTTCTGTATGAAGGACCTTCATTGGCAGAGGTGTTCTTCATTACTGCAAAATTAAGATTACCGTTACCTACATCAATACCTTCAATACCGGCACCGTAGCCAGCTGTTGCTAAGGTATAGATATCCCAGAGATGAATATCTTTACGCTGATAGAATCTCTTACCTGCCCAAATGGTGTAGTCATCAGTTACATAATTACCCCAGAATTCACGAATTGCTGTACGGCCGCCTTCCCAACCGCTTGCTGACTGACTACCTGAACCGCCATATGCCTGCCAGTCATTCCACTGGGTGTCATGTCCATCGTCGGCCTGTACGGTACCGTAAGAAAGACGAGTGTTAACATTGAACTTTCTGCTGTTCTTGTTATAAACTTCCTGACCTAAAGCCATTTCAGCATAAGTATCACATTCATCGCCTAAACGACCAACCTTATGACCTGCAGTACCGTCACCACCGCAGTAAACATCACCGCCACGTGCACTGGCCTGGATACCAGAACGGAAGTAACCGTGGAAATCAACAGCTGAAGCAGATACTGAACCAGCAGCAAAAGCAACTGCAGCTGCTAAAGGAAGCCAATTAATCTTCATAATAAATCCTTCTTATCATGAAAATTTATCTGTGGCATAAATTTGCTGTAGGCTTTGTATTTCAACGGATTTGGAAGATTTTTTCTTCATAAAATAATAATCTTGATTGAGATTGAATCAAATGTCATGACTGTATGTTTTGGTTTAAATAATTATTTTCATATTCTCATCTGCCATTCTGATAAAAATAATTTTGCTGAGGTAAACTATTTGTGAAAATTATTGTCTTATGAGTTAAAATGTGTAAATTCTTATTGGAGGATGCATGTTATTTAAGTCTATTTTTTCAGTCGGGATTACCACAGCAGTATTACTGTCTGCAGTAGGATGTTCCGCTATTTCTGAAATGTTCGTGAAACCGGCACCTTCTTTTCTGTCAATTGATAAAGCCAATAAACAGATTGACGAAGCAAAGGTCTGCTGTGAAAACAATATATTTAATGGTCAGATAATCAACGTTACCAAAACATCTGAAGAAAGCTATAAGTTTGATCTTGAAAATGCTCAGGCCTTTAATTTCCCAACAGGTAAGAGCTTTTTTAAAATTTTTCAGCTTCCTGTTAACGTAAGCTATCTCTCAATAAATTTTGAATCCGAAATCATAAATACAACCTTCCAGCCGAAGGTGGATTTTTATAATGCAAGGAAGCAGATCGTAAGCACAATAAAGCCTAATGCGTTTAAGTACAGGGACAGTGCCTTTACCGATGGTGTTCTGGCAAGTAAGATAGTCATTAACAATGCAAGTGCCAAGCCAGGAAGAGAGCTTGCATACATGGTTATTTATACAACAGACAGCAATCGTGCCGAAACTACTTCAATGATGCATCCTGAAGTAAAGAGAGCCCTTGCCCAGAATGTGGTACCTCCTCATTTTGATGATATTAAGATCCCGCATGCTCCTATAGGAACCATTACCATCAGCTTTAAGTTCCGTCAGGAGGATACCAATGCCGTTGAGGATCTTATGAGCTATCTTGACGGACCGCTGATTGGAGATGGCGCGGCGGGAGAAAACAACCGTCATGAGGATGTTGTTCTGGCATCCGGTGAGGTTTATTCCGTGTCATCACAGCGTGAAGGAACCACTGCCGTTATTTCCACCGACAGTAAGGGCAACAGTCTGGTTAATTCAAATGACATAGCCGGAACAAATCTGGAAAATGTCGGAAGAACGGCTCAGGCGGCTCAGAGTTCAAATCAGCCTCAGATTCCTATGATGAAGGAAACTGAAGAAATGTATAACGGACTTATTAAGAAGGCTGTTCAGGCAGGGGATTATGAAAAAGCCATGTCTCTGGTTGGCGAGGCTCAGAGAGCAGGTTCCGATACGGCTCAGCAGACCTTTATTGAGGCCGTAAAGGCAAAGAAGTAATTCTTTCCTATAGAGTGTCTACCCCGGTGCCGTAAAGTCGGTACCGGTTTTTTTTATCCGGCAGTTCTATATTTGGTGATGATTGTTTTAAAAAACTTCTCTGTCGTCTATTTTCAAGGCGGTTAATGAATATTGTGTTTTGTCTGACGGCAATTCTGAGGAATATATGATGACAGGAGTTGCTTCAGGCATATCATTAATGCGCATGTATCACATTTTGCCAAACGCATTACACCGCTATGTGTTATTTGTCGTGCAGATCTCTGAATTAATCCGTGGGATTGTCATAATAATTTCAGGTGCTTTTTGGTTTGAGAGCTGGCTATGGATAAATCAATGAAAATTCTCATTGTCGATGATTCATCAACAACGAGAAAAATTGAAAAGAAAATTCTCAATGAACTGGGCTTTGAAAACATATGCGAGGCCGATGACGGTTCTACTGCGCTTCCTCTTCTTGAGAACGGTGACATTGATTTTGTTATTACGGACTGGTACATGCAGAACATGCAGGGGTTCGATCTGCTGGTGGCCATCAGGAAGAATCCGAAGCTCTGCAAAATTCCGGTAATGATGGTAACTGCCAAGGTTGAGCAGGAAGAGCTTGTTGCTGCGGCAAAGGCCGGTTTGAACGGCTTTATCGTCAAGCCGTTTGCCGGAGATGTTCTTATGGCCAAAATGCAGAGAATTTTTGAGAGAATGGGGCAATAGTTTCTTATTGGTAAACTGTGACGGTGTAAAGGTGTAAGTATGGCTTTAGACGGGGTTGACCAGGAAATACTTGAGGACTTTCTGGTTGAAGCCGGAGAGATAATAGATAATTTAGCCACTCAGCTTGTTGATCTTGAGAAAACTCCGGAAGACAAAGATTTATTAAATTCCATTTTCAGAGGCTTTCATACGGTTAAGGGCGGTGCAGGTTTTTTGAATCTGACTGATCTTGTTAACGTATGCCATGGGGCAGAAAGCGTGTTTGATGCCCTGCGTAAGGATACATGTAAGGTATCACCTGAACTGATGGATGTAGTGCTTCAGGCATATGACTGCATCTGCGGCATGTTTACCCAGCTGAAGGAAGGTAATATGCCGACACCTCCCGATTCCGGATTAATTGACAGACTTCATGCCATTGCCTCCGGAGAAGCCGTGCCTGCCTCACAAAAGCCGGTCATTGAAGAAAGCAAACCGTCCGTTGAGCCGAAACCGGCTTCCGGTGACAGTGACGGTAAGTCACCGAACATAAATCACGACTTTTCCGATGACGATTTTGAAAATCTGCTGAATTCATTGAATACTGATTCTGTCGGTGATGGAGACGATACAGCCGTTCAGAAGGGAAGTCCGATTCCAGGCGACACTGTTAAGTCAGATGATGATTTACCTAAAGCTCCGGATGCCGGTGCTCAGGTTTTTTCCGACGATGATTTTGAGGCTCTTCTTGATTCTCTTCAGGGAGGAGCGGCTTCTGAAAACAAAGAATCTAAAGGAGATTCCGGAGCTCAGAATGAAGCAGATACCGTAAGGGATCCCGTTGATGATGATTTCGAATCAATGCTTTCCGTCGCCGAAGCCACGCCAATATCCATTCCGGAACTGAAAAACCTTGATGAGGAGGATACTTCTGTTTCCGCTGCGGAAAAGACTGCTTCTGCTAAGGCAGGTGCCGATACAAAGAAAACTGAGCCTGCAAAGCCTGCTGCCGTGATGCCGGATACCTCAAAGCAGGCCGCAGGAAGCGGAACAGACTTTTCAGATGATGATTTTGAGAATCTTCTGGATTCATTATACGGACAAGGAGGTTCTCCTACCGGCTCCGGTTCCGAAAAATCCAGTACGCCTTCCGAGCCTAAACAGGAAATCAAAGCTGCGCCAAAGCCTCTGGGGATAAACAATTACAAAACCCCGGGTTCCTCAGGCACGGCTGATAATGCCGGCGGAGTTTCTGCTTCTGCCACCGTTACTCACGGTTCCGCACGAAATTCCGTAAGCCTGACGCCGGCCGCTACATCCGATAAACATCATGTCTCATCAGGTTCAGGTGCCGTTGCGGATACCACGGTACGTGTTGACGTTAAAATCATGGATGACATCATGAACATGGTGGGGGAACTTGTTCTTGTCAGAAACAGACTGCTGAGTCTCAGCGGAGCTCATGAAAATCTTGTCGATCATTATGAGGAAGTTCAGAAAGCCATTGCCAACCTGAATCTTATTACGGGGGACATTCAGGGACTCGTAATGAAAACACGCATGCAGCCGATTAAGCGTGTGTTCAGCCGTTTCCCTAGAGTTGTGAGGGATCTTGCACGCAACCTGAACAAGGAAATAGAACTGGTAACCGAAGGTGAGGACACGGATCTGGACAAGAATCTCGTGGATTCGCTTGCTGATCTTATGATCCATCTTGTGAGAAATTCCTGTGATCACGGTATTGAACCGCCTGATGTACGCGAAAAGGCCGGAAAGAACAGGGTAGGTAAAATAACCCTCAGTGCGTCACAGCAGGGGGATCATGTACTTCTGAAGGTTATGGATGACGGTTACGGCATGGATCCTGAGGTCATAAAGAATACGGCCATAAAACAGGGAATTCTCGATCGTGAAAGAGCCAAGACCATGACGGATGAGGAGTCATACAACCTGATTTTTGCTCCGGGATTCTCCACAAAGACAGCTGTGTCCGACATATCAGGACGCGGTGTGGGTATGGATGTAGTTAAGACCAACATCGCCAAGCTTAACGGTTCATTTACCATTTATTCCCGCAAGGGCAGCGGTACGACAATTGAAATCAAGGTTCCGCTTACCTTGGCCATTCTGCCTACCATGATGGTTCTGGTTGGAAATCAGAACTTTGCACTGCCGCTCAGTTCAATCAACGAGATCTTTTATCTGAAGCTTGATGACATAAACAATCTTGACGGCCAGAAAACAATTGTCATCAGGGAAAAGGCTTATCCGCTGTTTTATCTTCAGGACTGGCTGGTAAGGGACAAGAACAGAATAACCCATCCGTCCGAAGCCCCGGTAATAATGGTTCACAGCTTTGGCGGAGCCGACAACATGGTGGCCTTTGTGGTTGATGACCTGATAGGACAGGAAGAGGTTGTAATTAAACCTCTGGACGTACTGCTGAGAGGAGTTCCGGGCATAGCAGGTTCGGCAATCACGTCTCAGGGGGGAATATCCCTGATTGTAGATATTCCGGGACTGCTGCGTTCATACGCAGGAAAATACGTAAATAACATGTACAGGGCCAAACTGGCTTAAGAGATTAATAAGAATTACAATAATTGCAACAAGGGGATGCATTCATCATAAAACGATGATTTATGCTTGATTATAATGAACGTGAGAGTACTGATTGTTGATGACTCCTTCTTTTTCAGAAGAAGACTATCCGAAGCCATCGACGGAAAAAAAGGAATAGAGGTGGTAGGGTTCGCCTCAAACGGAAAAGAGGCCATTGAACTGGTTCAGAATCTTCATCCTGACGTGGTAACCCTGGATATTGAAATGCCTCATATCAACGGACTGGAAGCTTTAAAAGCCATAATGAAAAAAGCTCCCGTTCCTGTCCTCATGTTCTCTGCGCTTACGACTGTCGGTGCCGACATTACCATGAAGGCTCTTGAGTTCGGAGCTCTGGATTTTCTGCCGAAAAACTTCAATGAGCTCGCGGCCCGCCGTGAGGATGTAATTGAGATTGTTACCAACAAGATTCTTGCCCTGAGCAGGGCCAGACACGTTGTCAGAATAAGAGCCGGAGACGGCGAGTCTCCCGTCAGGGAAAACAGGTCTCCTGAGATGTCTTCATCTGATATTTCCAAAGGGAAAGTTCAGAGGGGACAGACACCTGCCAATGAGTATTCCAGTCTTTCAAAGCAGATTTCAAGAAATACTTCCGATCTTTTCATGAAAACTGAAAAACCTGCCGCCAGGGGATTTTCTGACAAGAAGGTTGGCGTCATGGCCGGGATTGACGTTGAACAGGCCGTCAGTAAGAAGGAGAACAAGACTGCAGCGGTTGATGATCTTAAATGGAAGGATGTTTCCTTTTCATCTTTTGCAAGAGATCTGCAGAGAAAGACTGAATTAAGAAAAAACAGCAGCGATTTTCATAATTTCCAGAATTCGTTCAACGAAGACGGGAAGACCAGACAGCAGGCTCATGCAGGTAAGTTTTCGCAGAAGATGATTCCTGGCAAGGCTGAGATCTTAAAATCGTCTGACGAAAAGTTACGTGACGGAGTCTTGAAATCAGATGTCGGGATAATGTCAAGAGATGAAGTCAGCACTCTGATGTGCGTAAAGCGTAATCAGCCATTTGTGGACAAGTCTCTCGATATTGAAGAAAACGGGCGGCTCGAAACAGCCGTTAAAAACAGAAAAAAGGCGTATTCACTGCTGGTATTTGGAGCTTCAACCGGAGGTCCTGCCGCCATGTTCAGCATGATTGAGCATTTCCCGGCCGATTTTCCGATACCGATTATCATTGTTCAGCACATGCCTGAGAATTTTACCAAGGCTTTTGCCGACAGACTCAATCGTTCCGGGAAAATCAAGGTTTCCGAAGCGTATGACGGTCAGGAACTCCAGCCGGGGTGTGCCTATGTCGCTCCCGGAGGAATGCAGACTCTGGTTACCAGGGTTAACGGCAAGTACGTAATAAGAATCAGGAAGAGTCCGGCTGAGCTGTATTATCGTCCGTGCATTGACATAACCTTGGGCAGCCTTTCAAAAATTTATAATGACAGGGTGCTGGGAATTATTATGACGGGAATGGGGGCTGACGGTACCAGAGGTGCCGGGATTCTCCGTTCAACCGGGTCTTCGGTGTGGGTACAGGGTGAGAGTTCCTGCGTAATCTACGGTATGCCGAAATCCGTTATTCAGGCCGGATATGCCGACAGAGTCGTGGAACTTGAGGATATGCCGAGAAGTATTATTGAAGAAGTGTGCGGCAGATAAGCAGTCCTGCTGAAGAATATACTGAAGGATAAATACAGAGAGTTTTGTAATTGATATGATTGTTTGGACAGTAGCAAATCAGAAAGGTGGCGTCGGCAAGACCACTTCGGCGGTAACCATGGCCGGAATTCTGGCGGCAGAAGGAAAAAGGGTTCTGCTTCTGGATACTGACCCTCACGCTTCATTAACGGCATGCTTCGGTTATGATTCCGATGAGCTGGATCATACAATGCTGGATTTATTTACCAATAATGATTATTCTTATGATACCGTTAAGGCTTCGGTAATCAGTACCGGTGAGGATAATATCAGCATTATCGGCGGCTCCATTGCTCTGGCGACCTTAGATAAAACTCTTAACAGGGACGGGGTGGGGCTTATTCTGAAAAAATCACTGCAGTTGCTGAGCGGTGATTTTGATGTGGCCATTATAGACTGTCCTCCCGTTCTTGGAGTTATGATGGTTAACGCACTGGCTGCAAGTTCAATGATTATCGTGCCGACCCAGACTGAATTTCTGGCCCTTAAAGGATTGGAAAGAATGATGAAGACCTTCGAAATACTGAAGGGAACAAAAGCAGAAGAAATGAATTACATGATAGTTCCGACGATGTATGACAGAAGAACCAAGGCTTCAAACCAGAGCCTGGAATCAATCAGACAGAGTTACGGAGCGAATGTATGGAGCGGAGTGATTCCTATAGACACCCGTTTTAGGGATGCCAGTGAGAGACACCGTCCTGCGTCAATGCTTTATCCTCACGCACGCGGAGTGGAGGCATACCGAATGCTGACAGCCGACCTGCTGAACCGGGATGGTAAAAGTCTATGAGCCGTTTAGATCAGCATGAAGCAATGGTGAATTACTTCAATTCACTGTTAACGGATCCGGCTTCTCCCGTATTGCCTCAAAAGCAGGAAAAGAAGGCAGAGCTGTCGCAGAAGGAGGTCCTGGAAAAATCCTTCAGCAGCGATAATCTGTCGCGCATGCTGGAGAGCATTACGGCCGAGCAGAGTTCCGCTCCTGACACCGCTACTCTTACGGAAACCGTGGCAGAGGATGTTACGGTACCTGACGTAAAGCCTGATTCCGTTCAGGCTGAGACCGTCGTAACGGCTGAAAAGCAGGATCTTCAGGAAGTTTCTCTGAAAACAGCACCTGCTGCCATTGCTGAAGAACCTCAGACCGCAGTTGCGGAAAAAACCGAGACGGCAGTTAAAACAGCAGACCGGGTACTGGCTGAACAGTCCGTCCGGACAGAATCCCTTAGGGCTGAACTTGAAGTTACGGAAAAGGCGGCTGAAGTTCATGAAGAAATCCGTGAAAACACTCATGAGAAAACAGAGAATGCCGAACGCTGGTGTAATATTGAAACAGACAGTGAGTTCACGGCCCTGCTTTTTAAGGTGGCCGGAGTTGTACTGGCTGCACCGCTTTTTACGCTTGGCGGCATATTCAGACCGGCAGTAATCAATAAGCTTTTCGGAAAGCCTGACTGGTATGCAGGGCTTACCTGCATCCAGAAGCAGAAGGTTTCCGTTGTTGATACGGCAAAGTGGATGCTTCCCGGGAAAAAAATCATTGATCACGAATACAAGTTCGTGATTCTCTGCAAGGATAAAAAATGGTGTCTGCAGTGCGATGAACTGCTGGGTACAAAAACCATAAAAAGAGAGGACGTCAAGTGGAGAGTATTTCACGGGGATCGTCCGTGGCTTGCAGGAATTCTGAAAAAAGACATGTGTGCACTGCTTCATATCACCGAGCTGGAGAAAATGCTGGATTCCGGACTGGACATATATTTGAATCAGCCTCCAAAGACATTAAGCAGACGCTGAGCTCTGAGAGCATGGTAACAGTGCAGAAGTCAGTCAGGGAATCGTGACAGGTGGTTACATTCCGTTTCCGATTCCTTTTTTGTTGAATCAGTCATAGACTTAGATTTCATTTGAAAAAATAACAAGGTTAAACCATTTCTTTGTGTTATTTTTAAATCATATGGATTTTACAGGAGAACGACCTATGATGGAGAACGATGTAAAGCAGGAAAAGAAGGTTGATGACGTCTTGCGCTGGGTTACCTTCCAGCTTGAAAAGGAAGTGTACGGCGTTAATGTAATGCAGGTTCAGGAAGTTCTTCGCTATACCGAGATTGCTCCCGTTCCCGGGGCTCCGGACTACGTGCTCGGCATCATCAATCTGCGCGGTAACGTGGTAACCATTATTGATACCAGAATGCGTTTCGGTCTCAGTCCTGCGGAAATTACGGATAACACGCGCATTATCATTATCGAGGTGGACAAGCAGGTTGTCGGTATTCTGGTTGACAAGGTCTCAGAAGTGGTTGATCTTTACCAGCATGAAATAGATCCGGCTCCTAATGTCGGTATCGATGCGAATTCAAAGTTTATTAAGGGTGTGTGCTACAGAAACGACTGTCTGATGATTCTCATCGATTTGGAGAAGCTTCTTACCGATGATGAGTGGCAGGAAATAAACAATTTCAATTAATGATGAAGTTATTATAAAAAGCAATCTTTGATACTATAATAATTATTCATATCTATAGGCGGGACAATATAAAATTTATTATTTAACGATATAAAAATATATGTTCTGCTTTTTTTTTGTACTTTTTTCACATTTTCTTAAATATTAGTGGATAAGTTTTTTATTTTGGGCTAATATTATATTATGAAATCGTTATCAACTGAGTGGTAACGATTTATCTCTTCATAATAATATGATATTTGGTAATATAAATTGAGAGTTTATGAAATTACCAGCGGATATAAACACCACCATTATATCCGCTTTTTATTTGTCTAAAAATATTTTATATATAATAAATTATAAAATACATATAAGCATATTAGTATAAGATATTGCCTCATTATTCTTTGCACGGATCACGTTCACTTTAGGTGTTTATATTACGTTATTCGTAGTCCGTTCATTGTCATCAGACATTGGCCTCAGTTAATATTTTCAGCACGCAGTTCTTCTATGCCGGGCATTCCGTATTTTAACGCAGGTGTTATGCCTGAGGTAAAATCACATGCAGGCTTAGTCAAAGACTGTTATAATTCCCTAATACACTGAATAATGAATTGGTAATGGTATTAAAGGGAATCTTTAATAATGAATACTGTATCTGAAGTACGTTGTTCCATTGATGAAATTGACGAACAGATTCTGCGTCTTCTGGCAAAGCGCAGGGATCTGGATATCCGGATGGCCGACATTAAATACAATAGCGGTCTGCCCGTTCGTGAACCCCATGAAAACGAACAGAGCATGCAGAGACTTATGGATGCCGGCATGAGTCTGAATCTTTCCCCTGATTTTGTTGACAGCGTCTTCCGAACCGTGTTTGCCAATTCCCTTTCCCAGCAGATTTCCTATATTCAGGGAATTGTGGGCATTAATCACCAGCTCAACAGAAAGCTGAACGTTTCATTTCTGGGAAACGTCGGTACCTATTCTTATCTTGCCACCTATAAATACTTTAATTCAATATGTGATTATATTCAGCCGAAGAACTGTACCTCTTTTGACGATATCATAAAGGCCGTGGAATCAGGTGAATGCGACTGCGGTGTTCTTCCCATTGAAAATACGTCATCAGGATGTATCAATGAGGTGTACGACCTGCTGCAGAAGTCAGACGTAAAGATAATAGGTGAGCTTACATATCCTATTGAGCATACCATACTGGTAAAGAAAGATACCGAGTTATCCAGAATAAAGCGTCTTTACGCACATCCTCAGCCATTCAGCCAGTGTTCGGACTGGCTTCGTGCCAATCTGCCTGACGTGGAACTGAAGGCCTGTTCTTCCTCATCTGAAGCCATGGAAACCGTAAAGAATCTGGATCGCGACGACTGTGCCGCCATCGGCTGCAGTGAAGCGGGAGCTCTTTATTCATTAAAGTCAATTCACGGTAACATTGCCAATCAGAAACGTAATATTACCCGTTTCATTGTTATCGGCATGAGCAACATAATCGTTCCTCAGGATATTGAGGCCAAAACCTCCATAACCTTTACCACCGAAAATACCCCGGGCTCACTGGTGAGGGTACTTAACGTGTTCAGCAGAAACAACATCAATGTGGTCAAGCTTCAGTCAAGACCGAGAATTCAGAATAATCTTGACAGTGAAACCCGCGGTGTGTGGGATGAGACCTTCTATGCCGACATTCTTATTAACGCCAACACTCCTCTTATGACGGCTCTTCTTGCCGAGCTTAGGGAAGTTACCGGTTCAATCCGTGTTCTCGGCTGCTATGCCGTAAGCAATACTGCCGGAAGATAGTTCTTTTGCGGAAGATACGTAAATCCCCGGTTCCGGAGCATTTTCATGTGAGTGCTGAGGTTCCGGGGATTTTTTATTCATGGTGAAGAATCAAGTGAAAAAAAACCATCACATTACTCTAATGTGATGGTTGAAATTAATGAAGAAACACATGACTCCATAGGAAACTTAATGGAGAAAACACGGGTATGATAACCTTTTCATAACAGATTGCAAATACCACTTAATATTTTTTGCATAAGCTGTCACAAAATAATAAAACCCGCTGTTCGGTTTTTATTCAGTTTGTCTTTTTTTGATGAAAATATGAGCTATAAGTTTTGCAAAGCTTTATTTTGCGGGGGGTTGGGCGTTCTCGAATAATAATGGTACCGATTATTATGTTGAGATTAGAGAATATTTAAGAAAGCAGAGATATTTTTCGGGTAAAAACGATGGTAGGACAATAAGTAACAGAGTTTACCGCGTGTCTTAGCCGTTTTCACTAAAGCGGTATCTTTGACTTTAACAGACGAAAAAGGACTGTCGGCGACAGTCCTTTAAAATTCAGCAAATCATGAAATTATGAATGCTATCTGCAGGTTACGTTAACGAATGTACCTGAGAGGGCAGGAGCAGTGATTACGTTGTCCTTTACACTGCCGCCGAAGAGTGACTTCATGGTACACTTTGAGCTAAGACCAAGCTTGCCCCAGACATCATTGTTAATGGTAATCTTGCGGTCACCGGTACCTGAGTTCATTACATAAATCACTTTATCGGCTTCGTACTGCTTGAAGTCGGCATAGAGGGAGTGATCACTGTAGAGATGTACTCTCTTGCCATGAGCAAGCGCAGGATGGGTGTCTCTTAAGTTAAGAACTGCAGAAACATTTTCCTTGAGCTTCTCTTCGGCATCAGTAAGGTTGTTGACATGACCGTCGGATCTTGAAACATGGTCATCACACTGATGCAGCATGATGCAGTTCTTAGGACTCTGGCTGAATCCCTTTACGTCATCACCGGTTTCATCACCGTAGTAGACGGTTAAAGGACCGGACATTGCGGCGTTGAAGCTCATTGCAGTGAGGTGGGCTTCGTAGTAGTCCCTGTTATTCTGGCCGTCAACCGTAATCTTGGCTCTCTGGAGAAGGTCACCGAAACGTACGGTGTCATGGTTGGTCAGGAAGTTGTTCATGATGGACTGTCTGCTGTAACCGTTCATCTTTTTGAGGATGTCGTCATTGAGAGACTTTGCGGGAGCCTGACAGCTGCCCGGAGTGAACGGATCCTCTCTTGTTGCCAGAACCCTTACGAGCTGGCTGCGGAGAGGGAAGTTGAATGCACTGCTTACGCCATCGTTTGCGAATACGTTCTTTTCGATTTCCTGTGGGTTTTCAGTCCAGATTTCGGCAACCGTATAACCGAGAGGAAGAACCTTCTTGCCGTTAAGAACGTAGGTATTGCTCTTCTTTGCTGATTCAGCTTCAATTGCGTCTCTGACCTGCTTCCACTGCTTAGAGTCCAACTGATAAGCCTGGTCAAGTCTCCATCCGTCAATTTTAAGTTCTCTGATCCAGTAGGTGGCAACTTCCTTTATGAAGTCGATTGATTCATCAACCTTGAAGCAGGTGGCTGACTTTAAGGTCATCTTATCATCGTATCCGCCAATGTCACGGCACATTCTGTTAAGAACCAGCTTGTTGCCCTTCGGACTTTTGGTTTTAACATTGATTTTTGCATGACCGAAAACACCGTCAAGGAATACGTATATTCCCTTTGAGTGAGCGGTGTCAACAAGCTTCTTCATGTCTTCCTTGGTGCCGAATCTCGGATCGATGGAGAAATAGTCTGAAGTGAAATAGCCGGTGCCGTCCAGTAAGTCGTCGGAATGAGACTGACCTTCAATTTTGGTGACTGTGAATATAGGAGTCAGCCAGATGGCGTTTACACCGGTAGATTTGATGTAATCAAGATTGTCAATAATACCTTTAAGGTTACCCTGATGTTTGCTTGGACCATAGGACTGCTGAACCCCAGGAGCTCCGTTGGCGCCGTGCATGAAACTTTCAACCATAATCTGGTAAATTCTGAGATCGCAGAATTTATTGTCGCTGTTGAAGCAGCCTCTGTTGTCAGTTGTTGACATGTTAAGATCTTTGGCTGAAAGATTTACTGATGCTGTGGAGCCGCTTCTTGCACAGTTGATGTTGTTCGGATTGTCTTCTGTCTGCCATGCAAACTTCTTGGCAGGAGCAGTGGAATTACATCCGGCTAAAGCCATAACTGCACAGAGAACTGCTGAGGCAATGATTGATTGTTTTATCATTTATTATTTCCTTGTATGTCCATTATTGTATTTTTCATTTACACGTGTTTTTGCACTGTATCGGGACTGTTTCATGTTCTGCGGATTAGTTTCCGTGGTTCGGAAAAACATTCGCCAGACCGTGAGAAAACAATCCTGAAGGAAGGTATTCATGTGAAAAATCAGACAGCATAAAGAGTCCGTTTTTGCACATATACAAACTGATAAATTTTAACTGTTTGCGTGAAATTATTTATTGTAATGCTGTTTTTTTTGTGTGAAAACGTGATGAATGACTCATGATTACTTTTGTGATATTCATACCATAATCATGAGTCATAATGAGCAAAGAATGTCTGCTGACAGATTGTTATTTTTTCTTTTTACCAGGAATAGGATGACTGTATGAGGATCCTTTAAACATGTCTGTCATATATGTTGCTGAAGACAGATTCCAATGTTCCACGGACTGATTGAAAGCTTCTGCATTTTCGAACATCTCATACATGTACTTTACATTTGACGTGTCCCATTGTCCTATGGGCTGATTAAACGGGGTATTATATCAGACCGGAACAGCAATGCCCGTAGAAAGTTCAATCATGATAAGCGGACGTACATTGGTTATGATTTATGTAAGTAACGTCATTTCGGAGCAGGATACAGAGCGCCCATGATGCATGCGCGTGATGCTCCCGTAATTCCTGTCATGTCCACGTTTTCACCGTTTATGAACTTATATCCAAGCCATGCGAAGGCTACGGCTTCGAGATAGTCCGGATCAACGCCTATTTCCGAGGTGCACGCAAGCTTCAGGTGACCGCTTTCCGCAGCATGAGAGGCCAGCCTCCTCATCAGATGACCGTTGTGGCATCCTCCGCCGCAAACGTATATTTCACCTTTTTCGCCGAAACGGTTTATGCCGTTGATTATCGTTACTGCGGTAAGTTCAGTTACCGTGGCGAACCGGTCATTCAGGGAAAGATCCACAAGTTTCGGACTACGTTTCAGATAATCCGCGTTAAAGAGTTCCCTCCCGGTGGATTTTGGCGGTTCCTTTTCAAAGTAAGGTTCGTTGAGAAGCTCCTCCAGTATTCCTAAGTCAACGTTTCCGGCAGCGGCACAGGCTCCGTCAAAGTCACTTGAGGCATTAAGATAAGTGCGTGCCATCAGATCAATCATTGTATTGCCCGGGCCCGTGTCAAATCCTACCACCGGGTGTCCGGGAATAAGTACGGAGACATTTGAGATGCCGCCGATGTTTACTATGTAGCGGGGAACATCCGGACTGGCGCAGACTTCTCTGTGAAAGGCGGGAACAAGTGGGGCTCCCTGACCGTTCAGGGCCAGATCCATGGCTCTGAAATCACAGGTTACGTCAATTCCCGTAAGGGCTGCCAGAAGTGCGTGATTGCCCAACTGAACGGAGAACGCATTCTGCGGTTCATGCCTTACGGTCTGTCCGTGTGATGCTATGGCTCTGATGTCTTTAGGAGACAGGTGGTTGCGGCGGAGCAGTTCCTCTATGCCCTTGGCTGCCATTCTGGCGTATCTGCACCCGAAAAGTCCGGCTCTGTGAATTTCATCGTTTCCGGAAACGCAGAGTGAATTTATGACTTTCCTGTCTTCTTCGGTCCATTTTTTTTCCAGGGATGCTACCTGTCTTATGCCGTGTTCCCTGCTGAAGTCGGCAAGTGCCACGTCTATTGCATCCGCACTGGTTCCGGACATTAGTCCTATGTATAACGCCATTGTAAATCCGCCTTTGTGTGTATCCGTTCTTGGTTCCGGAAAATGATTCCTTAAGGTCTGCGGATACATGCCGTCGTATCCGCTCCGGATAATTTTATACCTTTATTTATCCATAGTCTGTGGTAAATTTTCAGTTTTCCTTTTATAATGCGGGACGGGATTTATTTTGTAATTTTATTATTTGATGAAACAGACGTTTCAGTCTGTCTTTTTATATGGAGTACAGGTGATGATTTCAGTTGATGAGGCGTTGTCAGAAATAGTTCGAGGTGCCGATTCCGTTATTTCCGTTGAAGGTTTGAAGGCAAAGCTTGAAGAGGGCAGACCGTTAAGAATCAAGCTCGGCATGGACCCGACCGCTCCGGACATTCATTTAGGTCACACCGTAATTTTAAACAAGCTCAGGGTTTTCCAGAAGCTTGGTCATGAAATCATTCTGATTATCGGTGACTTTACCGCAGCAGTGGGTGACCCTACCGGTAAGAATGCAACAAGACCTCCTCTTTCAAGAGAAAAGATTCTTGAAAATGCCAAGACCTATGCGGAACAGGCATTCAAGATCCTTGATGAAAGCAAGACCAGAATCGTATATAACTCTGAATGGCTTGAGAAGCTCGGTGCTTCCGGCATGATCAAGCTGGCTTCCCGTCAGACCGTTGCCAGAATGCTTGAACGTGACGATTTCAAGAAGAGATATGCTGCAGGTCAGTCAATTGCAATTCATGAATTTATATATCCTCTGCTTCAGGCTTATGACTCTGTTCACCTCAAGGCAGACGTGGAGCTCGGCGGTACCGATCAGAGATTCAACCTCTTAATGGGTCGCGAACTGCAGAAGGAAGAAGGTCTTAGCCAGCAGGTTGCCATCATGATGCCGCTTCTTGTCGGTCTTGACGGCGTTAAGAAGATGAGTAAGAGTGCCGGCAATTATATCGGTGTTCACGATGCTCCAAACGACATGTTCGGTAAGATTATGAGTATCAGTGATGACCTCATGTGGAATTACTATGAACTCTTAAGTGAACGTTCACTTAAGGAAATTGAAGAGTTCAAGTCAGGTATTGCCGCAGGTACCGTAAATCCTAGAGACGTGAAGATTACCCTTGCCAAGGAAATCATTACCCGCTACCACGGTGCTGAAGCCGCTGAAAATGCCCATAATGACTTCGTAACCAGATTTTCAAAGAATGCCATTCCTGAGGACATCCCTGAAGTAACTGTTTCCCTCAACGGTAACGCAACCTTACCTGTTGCCAACCTTCTGAAGGAAGCAGGTCTTGTGAACTCAACCTCAGATGCAATGCGTATGATCAAGCAGGGCGCCGTAAAGCGCGACGGCGAAGCCGTGGCTGATACCAAGCTTGCCGTCAGTGCAGGTGAGGCCGTATGGCAGGTAGGTAAGAGAAAATTCGCAAGAATTACCCTTGCCTAATTCTGAGCCTGATTATTTTCGGGACTGAGGATTTGAATCAGGCATAGCCTCCCGTCCCCGGAAAACATAATGTCAGAGTAAAAATAAGCAGACACGTGATACAAACTGATTGCGTGTCTGTTTTTTTTTGCCTTAATGCATCGGTGCAGTACTGTATAATTTAATTATGATGACATTGCTGCCTTTTGTGATTTTTATTCCCATTTATAAATTTGAAATCATAGTCATTAGGTAGGCATAATAGTGATATCCGAAGAGAGTTTTTTATTATTACGGAGAAAACATGTCAGAAAACGGCTGCAGAAGTCAGGATTCCGGCTTAAATTCAGGTGCGGATTTGAAACTGGTAAAAATAGTGGGAAGGGTGGAGCCTGAGGCAGTGAACTGCATATCCGCCGTCGGCAGGGGTGAATCATCAGAAGTTTCTCACGGCGGTGGGTTATCATCTTCGGGCAAACAGTCGGCAGAGCACTCCGTATCGGACGTTTTACCCGGGAAGGATGCGCTTCTGTTTTACGCCAGAGAGCTTGACTGTCCGCACTGCTCGGCACTTATTGTTTCAGATTTAAAGAATCTTCCGTACATTGATGATGTCTCATACAATCTTCTTACGCGAACTCTGGTTCTCATACCTAAGGAAGGCTGTTCCGTTCCCGACGATATCACTGATACAGTGAGAAAAACAGTTAACGGCTACGAACCTGACGTTACGGTTGAGCGGCTTGAAGACAGTGACGAGTCCATAACCACTGATGAAGGTGAAGGCAGGAGACTGTTCGGACTGGATTTAAGAAACAGGCTGATTGCTGGATTTGTAATTTTTGTTGCAGCCCTACCGTTATTTTATGCCGTTCAGGACAGTATGGCCGTCAGGGTGGTGTCCTGTATCTGTTTTCTTTCCGCATATCTTCTTTCAGGTCTTGAAGTACTCACAGATGCATTCAGAAAAATCAGGGGAAGTTTCTTCAGTGAACAGATGCTGATGACAATCGCTTCACTCGGAGCCGTGGCCATCGGGGAATATCCTGAGGCCGTGGCCGTTATGCTTTTTTATCAGATAGGCGAATATTTTCAGGAAAGGGCTGTTAACCGTTCACGGGCCTCCATTAAAGCTCTGCTGGATATCTGTCCTGACAGGGCGAATCTTGAAACTCCTGACGGAATAAAGGAAATCAGAGCTGCTGATATCCGTATAGGAGACAGGGTGGTTGTGAGACCCGGCGAGAAGGTGCCGTGTGACGGTACTGTCGTAAGCGGTCATGCAGGTGTGGACACCTCGAATCTTACGGGAGAATCCGTGCCGAGATATGTTTCCTCAGGCGATGACGTATATTCCGGATTTATTTCCAAGGACGGCGTAATAACCGTAGAGGCCCGGAAAAAGGCTTCCGATTCAGCAGCATCGGAGGTTATCAGACTTGTGGAGAAGGCCGCTGAAAGAAAGTCCGCAACGGAGAACTTCATCTCGGTTTTTGCAAGATACTATACTCCGGCCGTGGTGGCTCTGGCATTGATAACAGCCCTGGTACCGCCGCTTCTGTTTGGCGGCATGTGGTCCGTTTGGATAGAAAGATCACTGATATTCCTGGTCGTTTCATGTCCGTGTGCTCTTGTCATTTCAATACCTCTTACGTATTTCAGCGGTATCGGAGCGGCTTCACGTTACGGTATCATGGTTAAGGGCAGTAACTATCTCGATGCTCTCGGCAGAACCGGAACGGTGTTTTTTGATAAAACCGGTACTCTTACCAGAGGTACTTTCAGCTTTGCGGGGATATCCTCAAACGGCACCGTTTCCGATGAAAGAATTCTGCAGCTTGCATCTTCGGCCGAGCACGGTTCGGTTCATCCGATTGCCCGTTCCGTAACTGAGGAAGCAGAGAGAAGGGGAATAGCACCGCTTAAGGTCACTGATTTTACCGAAATTCCTGGAAAAGGCATAAAGGCCGTAATTGACGGCTGTGAGGTGCTGGTCGGAAATGACGGTCTGCTGTGTTCTGAGAACATCAGCGTTCCTGTTCCTTCCGGTTCAGGAACCGTCATTCATGTAGCTTGTGACGGTGTTTATCTTGGAACGCTGATAATTGCCGATACGGTAAAGAGTGACAGCGTTGAGACCGTCAGAAATCTGAAGAGTCTCGGCATTGAGAGCGTAATGCTGAGCGGAGATAATGAGAATATTGTGGCTTCAGTGGCCTCTGAACTGGAAATTGCTGAGTATCATTCATCGCTGTTTCCTGATGACAAGGTGTCACTCGTTGAGGAAAGACTTAAGCAGAGTCATTCTAAGGGACATGCCGTGGCATTTGTCGGAGACGGTATAAATGATGCGCCGGCGCTGGCTCTTGCAGATGTCGGCATAGCAATGGGGGCCATGGGATCCGATGCCGCCATAGAGGCCGCAGATGCGGTGATTATGAGTGATGAGCCGTCAAAGCTGGTTACCGGGATCAGAATTGCCAGAAAAACACGGACAATCGTCAAGCAGAACATTGTTCTTGCTCTGACAGTGAAGTTCCTGCTGATGATTCTGGGAGCAATGGGAGTAATAGGCATGTGGTTTGCGGTCTTTGGTGATGTGGGGGTTATGATCCTTGCCGTTCTTAATTCCATGCGTATGATTTTCAGGAGATCATCCCAAAGCGTAAACATCCCGCATAAATGATGACTATGCCCCCGAATTGAATGTCGGGGGCTTTTTTAAGAACGGCTGTTTTGCCGCATATTGTTGAATGAATGCAATCGGTGTAGTCCGTGGCTCAGTCCTATTCCTCGCCGATTTCAATTTTATAGCAGGGCTTGTATTCGTGGGACTGCAGCTTGAAGCGCCCCTGATTAACAAAGTCTGCCAGCAGTCGGTCCATGGACTTCATGATGCCGGTATCGCCCCTGATGATGTACGGGCCGTGTTCTTCTATCTGTCTGATACCGAATTCCTTTACGTTTCCGGAAACAATACCTGAGAAGGCCTGTCTCATGACGGCCGCCAGCTGGTAAGGTTCCAGATCCCTGGATATGTTGAGATTGTGCATGTTCTCATGGGTCGGAATAAACGGAGTCTGAAGTATTTCAGGTATGTTCAGCGACCAGTTGAAGCAGTAGGAATCACCTCTGAGGGTACGGTGCTCCTTTACCATTTCCAGACAGTTTTTCACGTGAATTGCCACTTCTTCCGGATCATTGATTATGATCCTGTAGCTTCTTGTTGCCTTTTCACCGAGAGTGCTCTTTATGAAGGTGTTTATGGTATTGAAGTATTCCCTGCTTTCCTCGGATCCGGTGAGAACCACAGGTACCTGCTCGTGCCTGTTTTCAGGCAGCATCTTGATAGAGAGAACGTACAGAAGCTCTTCCACTGTCCCCGGACCTCCCGGAAATACAATGATGGCATTACCGAAGCGTACAAAGGCTTCGAGTCGTTTTTCAATGTCAGGCAGAATGACGAGATCGCTAACCATGGCATTAGGCGGTTCAGCCGCAATTATTGACGGTTCGGTCAGTCCCACAAAGCTGCAGGTGCTGGAATTCTGCTTGGTCTGCCCGAAATTGGCCCCGACCATCGGAGCTTCCATTATTCCCGGACCGCATCCCGTACATATATCCAATTTGCGCAGACCAAGCTGAATGCCTACGTTGTAGGCATAGTCATACTCCTGATCGGTAATGGAATGTCCGCCCCAGCAGACAACGGTGTTAGGATTCCTTCCGGCGTGAAGAATGTTTGCCGAACGCAGAATGTTGAAAATTATGTTGGTTATAAGCTTGCCGTGGGACAGGGAAGATTCATCCATTCCGGTAGGCAGAATATGTCTTGGTGACACCGTGCTTATTTTTATTATGTCCCTTAGCACTGCGTAGAGATTGGTCTGAATGGAGGTGATTATCTCTCCGTCCACGAATGCGGATTTGGGCGGATTTATAAGTTCAAGCTTAACACCGCGTTCGTTACGTATCACGTTAATGTCAAAATCGGCGAACTTCTCCAGAAGTTCCTTGGCATTATCTGTCTGAACACCGCTGTTAAGAACGGCGAGTGAGCAGTTCCTGTAAAGATCATACAGTTCGCCGTAGGCGTTATTGGACAAGCTTTCAGCTTCCAGCTGAGAAAGTAAAGCCATCGCGTCAGGTGGCTGAATAACGGAAATCATGTTTTACCTGCCTTTTCTGTTTATTATTCTTGTGAGTCGTTTTACCGGGGGCATTCCGTACGTACACAACGAAAAATGCCGGCAAGAGACCGGTAAACATGGAAATATATTTATAATTCTATTGGATTTCACGGGTGAATTGAGAATTTTATGGCTGAATTTTGACTGACGGCGTATTTATCCGGATATGATAACCGGTTCTGATAAATATGCCGTCAGTCGGGAACTTGCTACCGATACTGAAAAATCAGTATCGGCAGAGGCGGCCTGCAGAAACGTCAGATTTTTTTCAGAATGCTGAATTTTCTTTTCAGTTCAGACATCATGACTGCCGTTTCCCTGTCGGCCGGCTTGTAGTGAATGTTGAGATAAAGTGCGTACATGTCGGTGAATACGGCAGCATACGGACTGTTTTTTTCCGTAAGAATGCTGCTCAGATGTCCGTACGTATGCCAGATTTCCACGGCCTGAGGCTCATTCTTCAGAATAGCCTTCACGGCTTTTCTCATGATAATGAGTTCAGGTGCCATTCTGATGCGCTTTTTATCTCCTGACGTAAGCATGATGATTGCGGCATATGCGGCAAAGGCAATAAGAACCAGCCCGAGAACTGTGGCGATGCTTCCTTTGAACAGGCTCTGCTGCCTTTCGGAGTCGAAGTTAAGAATGAACATGGTCCATTGCATGTCCACGAATTCTCTTATTCTGCCCAGAGAGTTTAACAGACCGCCTTCTGCTCTTATGCCGTTGCTTGCTCCGATGACGGATTCTCCCTCGCTTGAATAATTCCAGTTGGCGATGAGTGCGGTCGGATCAAATTCAATCCATTTGTGGTTCACATAGGCCTCAACCCAGGCGTGGGCATCATATTCCCTGAGTGTCACATAGTTTTCATCAGCGTTTACTTCGCCTCCCATGTAACCTCCGACCACGCGTGACGGGATTCCGGCCATCCTCAGCATGAGTGCCATGGCGGTGGCATAGTGAACGCAGTATCCCTGTTTGCGATTAAAGAGAAAATCGTCAAGAAAGTTTGCCCTGCCGTATCTGCCGGGGGTCAGTGTGTATCTGAAGTTTCCGGAAGAAAAGAAAGTAAGAATTGCCTGAACCTTCTGCTGGTCGTTTTCTGCATCGGCGGTAATCTGTTTTACAAAGGCCTGTGTTGATTCATTGTTATATTCACTGTAGTAAAGAGTATTGTCTGCCTGTCTGGTGCCGATTCTTTCAGTCTGTGGAGATTTGTCGGGCAGGTAGGTGAAATGATAGTACTGTCTGCCTGAACTGCTGCTGCTTGTCGTGTATACGTCCGTTGACAGGTAGAATACCCTTTTCATGTTTGTGTATGAATATCTCAGAGTTGGAATGTACGGGGTTCCTGTATTCTCAAGAATGATGTCGTAGTCTGTTGTTGCGGCAACCGGCTGCGGCTGGGCTTTGCTCGTCGGCAGATATTTATATAAATCGAGTGTCTGGCGTTTCTTTCTGTCGTCGTCTCCTTCAGTCCACCCTTCGGCACTGTATTTTTCGTAAACAAGTGCTCTGAAGTATCTGGAGTTTGGAATGTTGCCGTGGAATACGACGCGGGCAACCAGTTTATCTGATTTGGACATGTCTCCCAGTCCGTCGATGTTCAGGGATGAGCTTATGCCGGTCTGGGTTTTATCCATGTTGGGAATGACCCAGAAAGCTCCGGTTCTAGGAAGAACCAGGAACATGACAATCGTGACGGGAACGGCAGGAAATATAATTTTCAGCAGAAGCCTGAGATCTTCTTTTACGGACTGCACGTGGGTAATTGAGACAAATGCCCAGATTATCATTATGCACATCATGATAATGTAGAACATTACATAGAACTGATAGTGGAATATGAGCGGAATTATGGTCAGGAACAGCAATGCGCAGCACTGAACATAAAGATCACGCTTGTTTGCATATTCCAGAAATTTAAGAGAACATCCCATCATCAGAAGACTGATGAATGTGTCGGCAAGATTCGGGGTAACTGCGGCGCTTACCGTCAGGACAAGTATACCGATAAATGAAATAACCCTGATGTAAAATCTGTTCAGCGGCTTAATTACGTGCGTGGCACTCATGATTCTGAGTGCAATTGCGGCAATGCAGATTACAACGACACCGATATATATGTGAAATATACTCATGAGGGAGCAGGTGACGAAGATGCTGCCCATTATTATTAATGATTTATTGTCAGTAACAAGCATAAATTACCTCTGAGTTTTATGAGGTCGGCTGGTACAGTGCCAACTCTCTCAGAATTCTCTGCCGGTGCTCGGGACCTGAATCAGGAGTAATGAAAATCTCCCTGAATCTGAAGCCGAACTGAATATTTCTCTGAGACAGATCTATTACCGCATAGGTAAGCATACTGATCTGTTCCTCAAGCTCCCTGCTTTTAATGCTGGCTTCCGTGAGATACATGTCCATGGCATCATCTGCAGAAAAGTCTTTGACCATGAGTCCGCGTCCAAGGGCAAGCTGTTTCCAGTCGATAAGATTGATGGGGTCCCCCGGTGTGTACTTTTTAAGACCGGAGATCTCGTCTCGTCCCCGGCTGTTGGATGACCTGTGTTCGCTTCTTGAGGCAGAATTTATGCCCGTCTCTTTCTGGAGCATGTATTCACAGCTGATTATCTTAGGGTAGACAAGAATCATTTCTTCAAAGAAACAGTAGGAAAAACCACGGATAAGTCCAAGCGGATAGGTAGATTCCATTCTAATCACGGGAATTTCGAAATAACCGCGCCACGGACACGGGCATGTGAGCTGAGTATGGTGCCCGGACTTAACGTCTTCAATAAAAATATCCGGGCCGAGTCCGGTCATTACATGCATTTCCCTGGTGACGTGATCATGCTTCTCATTCTTCATGTAGAGGGGAATATATATGGAATCTCCTGCGTGGATGTTGTTTGGCGGATCCATGTAGGACACGCTGAGCCCTTTCATGTTCTCATAGCTGTAATATACGCTGGTTATCAGAACCGAGAGCGCAAACAACGCCACGAACAGCACCAGGTTGTTTTCATAGTTCAGACCGAAGCCGATCATCACCACGCACGTGACGATAAATATTATTCCGCTCTTATTAGGCAGAAGATAAATGCGTCTTCTGGTAAGTGCGTCTCCGCTTCTTACGGCCCAACGTTTTTTGCTTGCGTAAGACATGGTTCCGAAAGTTTCCTCAGCTAAACGTTAGGATTAATCTTATGCAGTATCTTGCTGCTGAAGGTGTTGGAACTCAGGGTGGCAAGATTACCTTTTCTCAGTCTGTGCTCGGCTACGTGCGGGAATACTGTCTGAACGTCATCCGGGGCAACATAGTCACGTCCGCGGGCATAGGCATAAGCCTTGCTCACTGCAAGGAGAGCCAGTGCGGCGCGGGGAGAAAGCGGATTAGGAATGTCCGGATCCCTTCTGGTGGCTTCGCACAGATCCATGATGTAGTTTATTATGGCATCGGAAGCATAGACGTTTTCAGCTTCTTCCTGCATTTGTATGAGTCTTGTTCCATCTACCAGCGGCGCCAGATCAATAGGTTTGCTTTCCCGTTTTAGGATTCTGATTTCCTGTTCTCTTGCGGGGAATCCCAATTCGATACGCAGGGTGAATCTGTCAAGCTGTGATTCAGGGAGCGGGAATGTTCCGGCCTGATCCAGCGGGTTCTGAGTGGCTATTACGAAAAACGGCTCGTTAATTTTGTGGGTTTCTCTGTCAAAAGATACCTGATGTTCGGCCATGACTTCGAGAAGCGCGCTCTGGGTACGCGGTGAGCCTCGGTTGATTTCGTCTGCCAGCAGCATGTTGGTAAATACCGGCCCCTTGTGAAATTCAAAGACATGATTTATTTCATTGTAAATGTTGGCTCCGAGCAGGTCTCCCGGCAGCATGTCGGCGGTGAACTGTACACGCTGACACTCAAGTCCAAGAACCTGAGACAGGGCTCTTGCAAGTGTGGTTTTGCCCATGCCCGGAAGATCTTCAATTAGCAGATGACCTTTGGCCAGGATACAGCTTAATGCCAGTGTTATCTGTTTTTCCTTATCCAGAATGACCGTGGATACGCTTTTAATGATTTCTTGACAGTTGTTTGCCATTCGGAATCTCCTGCTGTATTGATGGGCAGACGCTTGTCTTAGGTGGGCGGCTGCATAATTGTTCTGTGATTAGAATGCTCACTGGTTTTATTATAGTGGTTATACGGGCATGGAGGAATGAATTGATGCTGATTTTGCTACATGAAAATAGTCTTTGTCGGTAAAAGTGTCAAATGCTCTTGATTAAATAGTGATGACAGAAAAAATTTTCTCCCTGAGCGGGAGAAAAATAAAAAGGATGTCTAAGAGCACGCATGATTAAGTGTATTCACGGACTTATGATAAAGTCCTGTGAATATGGTTATGCGGCAATTGAAAGATCATCAGAGGCGTAAGCAGAGTCTTCCGTTTTTTCCTCTTCATTATCTTCTACAATCGTCAGGGTAACGGCATGCAGACCATTATCGGTCATCTGAGCTGTATATAGAACAGGCTGACCCGGTTTGAGCGTTCTGTAGCCGCTCATTTCAATGGCGGTGTAGTGTACAAAAACGTCTCCGTTGCCTTCGGCCGGTACGACAAAGCCAAACCCTTTGGCATTATTAAACCATTTTACGGTACCTTTTAGCATACAGAATGCCTCCATTTAGTGTAATAAATAAAAAATACAAAATTGGAAAGTCAAAATTCAGAATAAAAGGTCGAATTATTAACACGACTGATAATATAACAAAGCAAGTAATGTGCCACTTATAATTGTTTAGGCTAAATTTGTTTCGTAAAAAATTTATCGAAAAATAAAAAATTTGAAGTTCGACACGTGTGTATATCAGAAAGGGCCTGATTGGTGTTGAGTATCGGGAATTGATAGATGCATTAATGAGCGTCTAACAGCATTGGTTATATGTTTTCAGGACAACGGGATAATTTAATATTCATGAAAATTCAGAATATATGTCTGTTTATGGAGCGATGCTCACTAAAATAGTGCAAAAAATCTGTTTTAACGTAAAAAACAGAAGAGAACATGTGTTTCATCGGAACCTTTATCTGCATTCTTTTGGGGCGTGCCTGAAATGGGAGAGCGAAGGTGTGATTGGTTACAGATATAATAAAAAAAAGAACCGCACCGTTGTTAAACGGTGCGGCCTCTGAAAATCAATGAGTCACGTATTAAGTATTTTTGGCGATGATTCTTTCCAAAGTCTTAACACGTTCTTCAAGATCGTAGACCTTTAATTCCAGAGCCTTGTCTGCAAGCATGGTTCTGGTGTTTGCGGCCTGTTCGAGAACCTTTTCTTCATTGCCGGTCTGTTCGCCCGGTACCTGAGTGCCGGTATAGGAGCCTGATAACATGCCGAACTTGGCGGCGGTTTCAACTACAGCATTAATGAAATCATCACTTCTTTCTATGATTTTCTTTTCAAGAATTCTTAAAAGTTTGTCGTCTGCACTCGAACCACTTCCTCTTGATTCATAGGTGCTGATTGAAATTGCAGCCATATCCAGATGCTCTGCTAAATTTTTGGCGGTCACAAAACCTAAGCCAAGTCTCCATCTTTTGTATAATTCCGGACTCATAATATTTCCTTTGATGTGTATTCTTTATTAGCAATCAGACTAGATAGAATAGTTAGACACTTCGGTATTATTAAGTGCACAATTCTTTAAGTAATCAACATTTTTAGCCCGCAGCATGGCCGCGTGTCTGAAAAGGTCGTTACTTTTTTCTATGTTTTTAGGAACACCTTTTCCCGTATACAGACAGTAGGCCATCAATGCACAGGCATCTCCGTAGTCTCTGTCCGTCTCAGAAGCTTTCTCAAGGTAGGACTGGAGGTGAAACACGCATTCATTGTAATCCGGCGTAATAGGGGAATTATGAACTGATGTTCTTCTCTTTTTAGTGGCGGGCGTCTTTTCAGTGTCCGCAACGTTACCGGTCCTTCCGGCTCCTTTTTTTATTATGTTTTTCTTCGCACTGACATCATCCGCATTCATTCTTCCGTAAGTTCTCGTGAAGTATTCACTGAGTGAATCACCGAAAAAATTAATTACGGCAAGGAGGTAAATGCACTCCTGATAATCGTTGCGTATGGCTCTTTCACTGAAGTACTTGGCCGCATTTACGTTGATGTTTGTCCCCAGTCCTATAAACCTCATTCTTGCGAGATGAGGCAGTGACGGCGCAAACTCGGCGCTGAGCAGCCTTTCAAAAAGGGAAAAAGCCTTGTAATATCTGCCTTTTTTCAGACATCTTACGGCTCTGAAATAATTCAGAAAAATTCTGGAAAAACGGAAGAGATCAACCCAGTAGGTGGCGAGCAGAATGCAGACGCACAGCAGACTCTTGACAAACAGGTTGTCGCTTACGTTCCCGTAAAAGCCGAAAATTGCATAAATCAATCCGAAGGACGTTAAGGTTTTTATAATAAATAAGAACATAATCTCCCCCGGAGCGTTTTATTAGCGACTGCGGAAAACAATACGACCCTTGGTTAAATCGTAAGGGGTCATCTGTACTGTAACTTTGTCGCCGGTCAGAATGCGAATGTAGTTTTTACGCATTTTTCCTGAGATGTATGCCATTACAACGTGGCCATTCTCAAGCTGTACTCTGAAAGTGGTGTTTGGGAGGGTTTCAAGCACAACCCCCTGCATTTCAATATTGTCTTCTTTGGACATGCTTATTAAACTCTTATTATTTTTTAATATTAAATAAATTATATGTGGTGGTATTTTTCAGATCAGGATGTTTTTCCTAATCAAAAATTGAGCTGAATTGTACAATCTTTTTTATAAATTTGCAAAGAAAAAAGAGAAGTATCTCTCACTAAAATCAGTTTAAATATAAAAAAATGATAATGTTTTTCAGAAAAAATTTCCGCTGTTTTTTATTATTTGGTTATATTTTAATCAATAAAGAGCCGTATTTTAGGCTTTAATCACAACTTCCGTGGAGTTTAGGTAGGAAATCTATAATTTAGGACATCCATTCCCCATATATCGCGTAAAAACCGTCTAATTTCTCATAAAACATCTTAATTAAGTCCTTTTTTAATGCCTTTTAG